>SDBU01001047.1_pt1 | contig 40655 bp, 75 predicted proteins | sample 2277071 | NCBI WGS metagenome assembly SDBU01 (sample SAMN10397929, study PRJNA504765) | marine sediment metagenome | isolation source: marine sediment core GS08_GC12, 126 cmbsf | place: Arctic Ocean: Gakkel Ridge, Loki's castle | collected 2008 | reverse complement strand
CTTTTTACCCTTCTTTTTAATGAATGGCTGGCTGCTCGCCGAGAAAGACGGGGACACTTTCTTATTCTAGGTAAAGCCCGTCAACTCGGTTGTACTTGGGCGCTTGCCTTTTTTAAGCTCTGGTTAGCCAAGTTCCACGAAAACGCTAAGTGTCTCTGTATCTCTCAGGGTGAAGATGAGGCATTTGACTTTGTGCGTAAATCAAGGTTTGCGGATAGCCAGTTGCCCGACTTCTTAAAATCTGAAAGAGTCCCTGACCAGGCTGGTTTTATTGGTTTCCCTGATACGGGAAGTGAGATAAGAGCACTTCCGTCAACCATAAAAGCAGGTCACGGTACTGACGCTTCTATGGTCACTTATGACGAAGCAGACTTCCATGATTTCTTTGAAACCAGCTTTGCTGCTGTCAAACCAACCATTGATGCTGGCGGATTAATGGTAGTAATGTCCAAGCGGGATAATGAGAAAGCCCCAGAGAACTCACTATTTACGCAATTGTATAGTAGGGCGAAGGCTGGCGAGGGAAATTTCAAGGCTATATTTCTACATGCGTTAGTTGTCCCGCACCGCACCTTAGAATGGGTTGATTACGCTTCTAAGGACTTACCAGAATGGCAAAGGAAAGTGGCGTATCCTCTAACCGAAGAGGACTTTCTGTATACTCCTGGTATTATAAGGTTTTATGATGGTGCTGCTCTTGATAATATGGATATTAGAAGCCTTCCACCCATAGAGCATGAGTTGTCGGATAGGTTCAAGACTCTCAGGATATACAAACCTAGTATTATCGGAGCCAGGTATTGTATGTTCGCTGACCCCTCAGAAGGCAAAGAAGACCCTCATGTTATAATAGTAAAGGATGCTCAAACAGGAGAAGAGGTTGCGTGTTCTTTTGGTATGATACCAGCAGAGCAATGTGGCCTAATACATGATGAGTTATTCAAATATTATAACAAGGCGTATAACTCTTTTGAAACAAACTCAGGCGCAGGTAGATTGATGCGTAGTGTTATAATGGACTTGGGTACTTCTAATATTCATGTTCAAAAGAAAGGATACATAGGGTGGTGGACAAGTGAATCCGCTAAACGGGATATGATATGGGGATTAGAGGATGAAATCCGAAACATGAAAATCCAAATTCATACCCCAGAGGCAAGGGCACAATTAAGGACTATTGTGCAAATGCCAGGCAAAAACCCTGGAGTCCCTAAAGGGGGGCATGACGATTTTATGTCTGCATGGGGAGGCTTGAGTCAAATTTCTAAAGATATGAAGTTCGGAGAGTTCCAGATACAGAGTTTCGCTTATAAAGCGTAAAGGGATGTATAATATGAAGTATTATGTAGGAGGGAATGTATATTACAGACCTTTTTGGGGTGGTGTGAAATATTGGCTGAAGTATAGCGTTTTACTGCGGTGGAAGAGGCTTGATTATAAAAGTGGTAAATCTCTAGGTTTATTTTATGCCTTGTTACATCCTTATGAGGAGCATATGGTTGTATTTCCAGATGGTGCTTTCTATAAAACTAGATTTCTAAGAACTCAATGGCCTTTGTGCTAATGTAGAATTAACAATTTAATAGGTAAACGGGGCGGGCTAATGTCCGCCTTTTTTATTTGGAGGATGCATGAAAACAGAACAAGAAATAAGAGAATTAAAAGACTATCTAGTAACAGACTATCACTCCAATCGGGTAACTCAGCAGACAATTGATGAACAATATTACAACGACCTCTTTAGCGTTGGCGGGCTGGTAAAAAATACTGATTATATCACCCGAACTGGTCGTGCTAGAAGGATGGTGGATAAACCTGTCGAGCATGTAGTAACTTCAAATCCACAGGTGTTTCGTGACACGGGTAGAAAAGACGCAGATGATAAAGTAGCAAAGGAATTAAACCGATGGGATTCCAAGCTCTCAAGATACAATCCGAATCCCTTTGAGCAACACCCTAGATTTTTATTTTTACGTGGTGAAGGATGGCATTATATCGTTCATAACGACCTACCCGCAGGATGGCAAAAGACTCACCCAGAAGCCATGCCTATTAAAATTATGGTACTAGACCCTCTGGTTGTATTCGGAGACCCCTTATCAGGAGAGGATGACGGTATCCCAGGCGCAGTGATTATTTCATACGAAAGGACTGTAAGCAGTCTTATTCAAAGATACCCCCTCTCTTGGAAGTCAAACAAACCTGGAAAGAATAAAGTCCCATTCTTTATGTATATGGATAAAGATGTTCGCTATATTGAGGCTGACGGGTATCCTGCGACAGAAGAGGGGATGGAGAAGAATATCTATGGTTTTGTTCCTTTTGTACATAGTTATTCAGGGTTAGGGGGAGAGACGGCTGAGGGAGACCCCGCTTCTCTAGCTTACGGAGTCTTGAGACCTAATAGAGACCTATTAAGAGCCGAATGTGTCATCGAGAGCAATATCGCCTATATTATAGACAAGTATTCTTATCGAAACCTCAATATTCGTCTACCGATGGGGATAACTATATCTGATGAGCAGATAAAGAATTACAATGCCAGTGGGGGACAGGTAAATGTTTTTAACATTCCCCCTGAAGGGGATATAAAAACCGATGAAGATTTAGCCCCTTCACAGGAAGTTTTCGTATATCGGGCTTCAGTAAAAGCTGAGTTGGATTTACAAGACCCTGGCATACCTTCGGGTTCTACAGGGAGACATGAGGATATAAACTATCGGAACTGGAGAAAGAAATTCGATAGGATAGCCGACCACAGCGCCAGGGCTACGGCTACTGCGTTAGGGATAGGATTGAGGATTTGCGAGAAGATACCAGACTGGCTTCCGCCATCTCTGAATAAAGCTGATATTGGGGGGAAGTATGAATGTACTGTGGAACTACGTTCCAGCGACCCGATTGAAGAAGATAGGTTGCGGACTTTAGGTAGCAGATTAGCCCAACCTGACGCCAGGGGGATACCTCAAATAGACTGGGAGACCAATCTAGTTAAATATCAAGGCTTTACCACTGGAGAAGCGCAGGATATAATGGCAAAAGCAATGGCTGATATGGTCATGCTATTACCTGATACTATACAGATACTTGCCATGAGATATATGCAGGAACGTGGTATGGAAGAATATATGGCAGCCTTAAAAGAACGGCAAGCCTTACAGCAATCACAAGGTGGGATAGGCTCTCAGGGTGGTGAACCAAGAGAAGGTAATATACAAACAGCACAGGGAAGGGAAGAGGCTGATTTATCTCTCATGAATCGAGGACAGCGGAGGTCTCCACAATGAAAGAAGGATTAGAAGAAAAAGTCTATAAGATAGTTGGTGAACGTATGAACAGGGCTTTTGGTTTCTTAACTAAAGACGCTACTATCCCCTTTGGCAAAGAACCCAAACCAAGAGAAGAACAGTTAGACGACTACTACAATATGCCACCTGAGCAATTTGAGCAACAAAGAGCCGAATCTGGGGACTTGGAAATGGAGAAGTGGCTGAAGAAGATGAGCAAAATAACAGGAGGACTATAATGCCTGACGGAAGAGATTGGTGGAAATTTTGGCAACCAAAAGAGGAAGGAGGGGTACCCCAATGGCCAGATAGATACAAGGGGTTTGGGCTTCCTAACATTTCGGCTGCAGAGTATAAAAATAAAATCCAAGACTTACTTATCGAATGGGAGCGACAAGGCTTGATAACTGGAGAACAGGGCGACAAATTATGGGATGAGGCTTTTGCTACCCTTGAAGATGAGGGTTTGCATTCTGGATTACCGGGCTATTATAATGTCGTTTATCCATTGGTGGAGCAAAGGTTTAAGGGGGGACTAGGACAGCAAGGGCAATTACAATACTTAAGAGACAAACAAAGAGCAGGCACTATAACCCCAAATGAAGTGGGAACCTTGCGAGAAGCAGAGCGACAGGAAAAGGTTAGAACAGGAGGAATTGAGGCACAGGCAAGGGCAACGCAACTACAGCAGACTCAATTCGGGCAAAGGCAACTTCCTCTTTCACCTACTGAGCGTCAACAGGCAAGTAACGCTTATATAAGACAACAGGACTTTTTAGGACAAGAACAGGGCAGACAAAGAGAGTTAGCGTGGGCACAAGGGCAAAGGCGACAGCAAATCGGGTCGCTGGAGGCTGGGATAACAGGAGCACCTGGAAGTTGGATAGAGGACTATTCTCGGAGGCGGGCTATTGCAGAATTAAGGGCGAAACCCGTCTCAATAAGGCGTGGGTTTGAGACTGAAGCGATAGGTAGAAATATATATCGTAACCTTCCTATTCCTCCAAGGACTCCCCCGACACCAGGTTTTCTACCAGAGTTTGCCCCCTCTCTTGAGGAAGGTAAGCCTATTCAGAAAACAGGAGTTACATTCCCCAGCGCACAAAGATTAGGACAGATGCCCTGGGAACAGAGGCAGAAACTAGCCAGTTATGTAGACTGGGCTGGAGGGCAAGGGGCGTATAGGGGTCGCCTGCAAGAATTACAAAGAACGTTACCCAGAGAACCGAGATTAGGCACAAGGTGGAGTCCTACCCGAATAAGGAGATAGTATGCCTCAGTGGAAACCCAAGATAGAGCGGTTACAAAGGGAGATTGGCTTCGAAGAAGAGAGGCAGGAAGAAGCTGCTAATTGGCGGGAATTATGGAAGCAGAGGTATCTTCAGCCTATATCTGAACTATGGGAAAAAAGACGTGAACCTATTTCATTTAGAGAAGCGCCATCGTTAGCGCTTAGGGGTGGTCTTTCGACACTTGAGCTTGGCACTGCCCCTATTCAAGAGTTTGGTAAATTACTAGCGCCTGGATTAGTTCCTAGTTTTAGAGAATCAGAGGAAAGACGGCAGGCAATTGAAAAAGCACGAGGCAAACCACCATCCGAGCAACTTCTTGAGATGCGTAAGGCGTGGGAGAAATGGCAGGGGCCTGAAACAGAGATTCCCTTTTTACCAGCATTCCATTTTCCTTGGACACCTGAAGAGGAACGTGGCCGTAAGTGGAAAATCGGGGCTAAAGAAGCTGCTGAGTTTACAGCTGAACTCCCAGCTTGGATGGCTTTGCCAGGAGCTAGGGGGGCGAGGGCAATCCCTAAAAAAATCCCACCTATAAGACGCCCATTGCCACCGCCAGGTGAGGTTCTACCATTAGGTGTAAAATTACCTAAGGGCGTACCCGAAGTAAAACCCCCCATTACCCCAGGGGTTGCTCCCCCACTAGTCGCACCAGAGGCAACAGTAGCCAAACTAACGAATGCCCTTAAAGAGATTAAGAAAGTCAGGGCTACCATGAAACCCTTGAGGAAAGAGGAACTATCCCGAAAGTTTGGTGCTGCTGAGGAGGCGTTACAAACTATAAAAAACCCAGAAGAAGCCTTTAATACTGCTATGAGTAGATTAAAGGAGGCCTTACCTAAAGGAGATGTCAGTCTAATAGGTAAACAATTCACAGAGCAAGAAGGTGCTGGATTATTAAATATGATAAGGGGTTCGCAGTTTAAAGTATATGAGCAAATCAGAGCAAGGACTGCTTTACAGAAAATAATGGAGACTGATTTGGTTTTGCAGCCCAATGAAATCAAACTATTAGGGGCGATTTTTGGCAAGGATTTAGCAAGCACTCTTTTGAAAACGAGACAATCAATGGGTAGTAAGGCGTTTACTGGACTAATGGATGTTATGAATTTACCAAGAGCAATTCTGGCTTCTTTTGATAACTCCTTCTTATTAAGGCAGGGTGCGCCGATGGTTCCCAGCCATCCGATTGCTGCTTCCAAGACATTCATGAGGTCTCTTGCAGTACCTTGGACAGAAAAGACATTCGCAAGGGGAGTTCAACTTGTAGAATCTCGGCCTGGCACAGAGTTTGCCAAGGAGATGGGGTTGGCAATAACCGAGTGGCCTGTTAAGGGATTCCGTCAACTTTCCAAAATGGAAGAACCATATATGACTAGGTTTGCTAGATGGATTCCAGGTATCAAGCAATCAGAGAGAGCCTATGTGTTCTCGGCTAACGATTTCAGGTCAAGGATATGGGAAGGCTACATGTCCCTGTTTGAAAGATTAGGGGCAACAGAGCTAGATTATCGTGAGTTGGCTAAGTTAATTAATGCTGCTACAGGTAGGGGAAGTATGCCTCAGCAATTAACTGGTGCATCACCATTACTTAATGCAATCTTTTTCTCTCCGAGACTACAGCTAGGGAGACTACAAGTTCCACTGATGATGGCTTCGCCCTCAAGAATAGTCAGAAAGGAAGCTACCAAGACATTGGTGCGTTTTCTGGCTTCTGGGGCAAGCGTTCTATCGGCTGCATCAATCGGAGTGGGGGTAACAGTGGAAAAAGACCCACGTTCAAGTGATTTCGGGAAGATGAGAATAGGGGATACACGATTAGATATATGGGGTGGGTATGTTCAATATGCTAGATTTATAGCTCAGTTAATAACAGCACAACGAAAAGACCCCGAAACAGGGAAGATAACTGAGTTGAATAGGCGTCAGGTAGTGGATAGATTTCTGCAATCGAAGTATTCTCCAGCGTTTGGCTTATTAAATGATATTTTTGCCGGCAGGTCATATATGGGCGAGAAGATGACATTAGACCCTGCTGATTTATCAACTCAGGCTCGCAATCGTCTAGTACCGATGTTTATTCAGGACATGATAGATGCTATAGAAGAAGAGGGTATATTGGGTGGCTTCTTGGCATTGCCTGGGTTTGCTGGGGTTGGTATTACATCTTATTCCCCAAGAGGTGCGCCAGCAAGAAGGAGAACTACGGCACAACCTGAGAGGACACAGAGAAAACCTACAAGGGGTAAGGCAAAGGCTCCCCCACGAAGGAGACCTTAGTTTTTACTCTCGAAAAGACCAATTCTAAAGTATGCTATAATAAGATAGAGTACATTAATAACTGAATATGTCGAAATAACGGGGCGGGCATTCTCCAGAGATGGGGTGCCCGCCCCGTTTCTTTGGAAGATGCCCGCCCAAACCAAGGAGGTTTACATGGAAGATGTTACTACAGCCCCAGAGGAGAAGACCCCAGAGGCTTCCACCTCACAGGTTGCGGAACAAGCTAACGTTGCAGAACCAACAGAAATGGCTCAACTTCAAGAACGCTTTACTAAACTGGAGCAATACTTGAAGGGAGAACAAAAGGCTAGTGTAAAGAAGGACGATACAATCCTGCGACTCACATCTGATTTAGATGATGCTAAGACAGGTGCGGAAACCAATCAGGCTCTCATGGCTATCTTGGCTTCTCAAAAAGGTCAGTCTGAAGAAGAGTTAAGCGCAGAAGTAGAGGCTAACAAGCCTGACTTACTGGCTCAATTCAAAACAGTCAAGAAAACACTGGATGACACGAGAGTGCAAGATAGTTATAACAAGAAGGCTGATGGAGTTTGGAACAGGTTATTGGCGATAGGTGTTCAAGAGGGTGAAGATGCCTTCTATGAAATTCAAGGCATGTTAAGTAGAGGCGATATAGACTGGGCATCTAGTAAGGTTAGTAAGATGGAAGCTGGAAAGAAAGAACCCGAAACACCTGAAGCTAAGGAAACCGAAGGCCAGATGAGGGAACGCATAAAACAGGAGTTGCTGAGAGAAACAAGTGCCTTCCAAACTGAAACAGGTAGTCCCTCTGGCAGTGCGAGAACATTCTCAGTAAAAGAGATTGTAGAAATGCCTGACGCTGAGTTTTTGGAGCATCAAGCTACAATTAACAAAGCACAGAGGGAGGGCAAAATAAAAAAATAAGGAGTGGAAAATGGCTATTAGTGCCAGAATACCATCAGGTTTAGATACCAACAAATTCATCCCAGAGCTTTACTCTAAAAATGTTCTGGTAGCCCTTAAAAGCAAGTTAGTAGTTGTGGCTGTTGTGAACCACAGTTACGAGGCGGAAATGGTTATGGGAGATACTTTGTATATCCCGCAAACTAATACCGTCACTGCAAGTGAGGTAAAGATAGGAACTGAGGGCGTCCAGAAAAACCCCTTTAACACAGGAGCTAAAACGCTAACCATTGACAAATACTGGGAAGCACCTGTGACCATAGACTATATGTCAAGGCGACAGTCTCAGGTTAATGTGATTAGCAAAGCTGAAGTTGAATCAGCTTATGCCTTGTCCAAGAAAATAGATAGTACTCTCTGTGACTTATTCCCGTCTCTTAATGGGGATACAGTAAGGGGTACAGACGGCTCGGCATGGACTGACGACATTCTAATCGCTGCTGTAGAGGAAGTGGATGAGGCGGACATCCCAGAGGAAAACCGTGTGTGGGTAAGTGACCCATCGGTGAAGGCGGACATTCTGAAGATAGATAAGTTCGTAAGGAACGATTACTTCGCTAGCGACACAGTTGTAACTGGTATGTTCCGCAAGGACATCTATGGTGCCCCACTGTTAATCACCAACAACTTAACTGCCGTTTCAAGCGGAACTGGTAGTTACGGTGTGTATATGCACCGAGATGCCCTGGCAATCGCTATTCAGGAAAACTTGGATGTTGACAGGGTAGAGCAACCCTTGAAGCATCAACTTACTATCAATACTACCGCTCTATGGGGTGTGACGGAACTCCGAGACGTGGGCGGTGTACCCATCTACACGAGGTTAGCTTAATGCCTTTATACGATTTTTACTGTGGTTGTGGTATATCGGAAAGGTTGGTTGGAATTTATGAACCTAATCCAACCTGCCCGAACTGTAACAAAGAAATGGTTAAGGGGATTGGTACTAATATCATGGTAAAGGTGAAAGGCGAAGGCGGTTATCCGTCAAGACGAAAACAAGTATTCAATACTACTATGCGGAAGCATCCAAGTCTAACATAAGGAGGAAATAAATATGGGAACTGCAAGAGTTCAAGGACAAAGAGATGTTGCCCTAATCGAACTGCCATTCAGGGGTATTGCACTAAACGATGCCACTAATAATACCGCTGCAGTTACGGTATATGCTAGTGATTCAGGCATAATCTTCATCAACAAGTTTGTAAATACTGTTGTCTATACCTTACCTGCTGTCGCAGATGGGGCAGGAACGATGTTCTGGTTTTACACGGGCATCAACCAAATCATAACCATAACCAGTCCTACTGCAACGACACTTTTTTCAGTGGGCGCTCTTGGCACGAGTACATCCTGCGATGCTGCTTATGGTGGTAGTTGTATGGTGATAGGTGATGGTTCTTACTACTACTTGTTTGAAATCTCTGGCGCTTGGGCGTAAGTAACAGTTAAACTAAAGGCTTCGGGGGCAAGCCGAAAGGTAGAAATACCAGCCCCCACAATAGAGGTCGGTGTAGTCCGCTCCAAGCCTCTATAAATAAATAAACGAAGGAGAAATAACATGGGACAACAAGTAAATGTAGGAAGAGAGTTAATCTTTGCCCCAGGAGCAATAGTTAAAGGCTCTTGGAATGGTTCATTCGACACTGGGGGGACAACCTACTATGTGAATAACATTACTGGTAACTCTACTGCTGATGGTCTGAGTTGGAACTCTGCAATGAGTCAACCGAGTTACGCCATCACTGCCTCTGCCACACTACAGGCGTTAAGGGCAAGTGGCAACGAACCCGTAAGGAACACGATTGTAATGCAGGGAACAAGCACCAAATACACACCCATAAGTACAATGCCACTCTATACAAATATGATTGGCCTTGGTAGTAACCCACGTGGCAACGCTTTCGGGAATGTCAGGATGGGTGATACAACTGATGAGGCTGATGGGGCTGCTGGCGATGAGGCTGGTAACTATTGGTATAATATCCAGTTTAGTGGCGGTGGTTCTTTTTGGGCTGTTGACCTTGGTGTATCGTTCAGTTCCACATGGGACAATTGCACCTTTGGTACTGCTTCTGACAATGCAGCTTCAGCAGGCGGGATTCGCATCTTGACATCTATGAGCGGTTCTAGTTTCATTGATTGCGACAATATTGCTCATAATGGATGGCCAGCCTATGGTATGCAAATCTGTGCTGCTGGTAGTACGTTAGTTGCCAATCAGGTTCGTATTGACCATTGTTTCTGGCTTGGTTCTACTGCGGGTTTCTACACCAAAGCCTATCTTGCAGGTGGTTCCATCGTACAGAATTCTACTCTTAGGGGTGGAACTAATGGTGGTCATGACGAAAGCACCAACAGCACCATAGTTGCGGGGTTCTTCTATGTTGGTAACTACTGCACTGGAACTACTACTGGCTTGAATATCACCAATAACAGTGCTCCGAGAGCTATTGGCAACTGGGTTGTTAATAACGTAACAGGTGCAACTCTCACGGATGCGACTGGTTAAAAATGCCTTTATACGAATATTACTGTAAGTGTGGATACGAGGGGGAGTTCATTCTCCCCCTCAACCACCAACCGCAGATATGTAAGTGTGGTAAGGCTATGCAACGCTTAATGTCTGCTTCTAGTTTCGTAATTAAGCAGACTGGTAGAGGGATGGCACTGGATACACTCAATAGTAATGTCGTAGGTGGTAGACGCAAAGAGTGGGCAGAACAACATAGTGCTACTGGGCTAGAAAGACCACCGAAAACTATATGGTAAAGTCTTGGGGATGGACTCTAAATAACCCCTAAAAGAATAGTTACCTCCTTCTCCTAAAAGAGAGAGTCGGACGGAGATGGGTAGCTCGAAGGAGGACATATGGCGACAGAAGTAATCGCAGGACAACTTGGTGAGTTCAGGGCTGCTTCCACTGCTTCAGGCGGGACAGCACTCACCACAACGGCAACTTTCATACAGTTGCCTATCAGGACTTACCACACCTTCATAACACCACGCAACCTTGCTGGTGCTGTGGTAGCAAGGATAGCTTTTAATCCTTGGCTTATTGTGCTGAAGTCTATAGACAATATGCTAACGGAACCAACGGATTATAGCGAAAATGCACAGGACGCTTCAACATCAACCACAGTAGATGTATCCTCATTAAGCACACTGGCAAACGGTGACTTCCTATTGATAGGTTCCCACCTACCATTTAGAGGAGTTTACATTGATGTGAACACCACAAATTCTGTTGGTACTGCTGCCTTAGATGTTTATTACTGGAACGGTAGTGCTTGGGCAGATGCCAGTGATAACGACGGGACATTCTCTACTAGGACATTCGCACAAGATGGTCTGGTTTTCTGGAGTGTAAGTGCCTCTTGGGTTCCTGGCAGAATAGAAGAAATGTACCCCTCAATGACTGTTAAGACAGATTACTCAGGCAAACGAATGTTTTGGACTAGGTGGAGTGTTGACGCAGCGATAACAGACACTTCGGTAACATTCAATAGTATGGTAGCTGCCAATAGAAGCACCGCCTACGGTGAACTATTATCAGGGCAACTACTTGAACAACTAGTAAAACATAGCTTGGGCGGGATTGGTTGTATAGAAGCATTAACTGACGCAGGTACGGCTAATTTAATAGTCAACGTAGCTACATCACGTGATGGGAGGTATGAATAATGGTTAATATGAGTGGGGCGGATACCTCTGCTGAAATCATTTCGAAAACTCACGGTCTATTCTATAGAGGAATAGTCACAACTGCTACAGATTCAACTCACTTTGCAGCCACTATGTTGGCGGGGTATGGTAATGACTTCTTTGCCAGCACAAGTTATTCAGATTGGGAGGTATACGCACTCTGGGATTCTGGGGGTACTGGAGCAGCCCCACAGGGATTAATGACACCAGTTTCGGAATATGTCTCATCCACTGGAGCATTCACACACCTGGCTTTTGGTTCTGGGACTTTGGCAGTTGGCGACTATGTTTTGCTAGTTCATCCGATACTAGCAATGATAGGTACTAAGGCTGACGCTGCTGCTGCTGGGGCTGTAACTTCGGCTGATAGCGCTGCTCAATACATCAAGCAAATCATTAACGAACTCTTGGGAACTGATGGTGGCTGGACTAATATAACCAATGCTGCTGTGGCAAGTCTTGATGTAGCCCTACAGAGGTTAGCAGCTGTTTTTAACATTGATGGTAGCAATATCTTCAGTGTTAGCTTTGACGGGCAGACAGCCAGGACAGATTTGGATGCATTACTTAGTGACCTTGATAACATGCTCGGGAACAGGAATGAAACTGCATCTGCTGGTATACTGGCTGATACGGAAGCTATGTTTGCACTGTTGAGAAGGGTAGCCCAAGGTGTACCCCAAATGATACTTGGAGATATTACTGGCTACACCGATACTCAGAACTTTGTAGTAGCTGACTTCATAGGTTGGGAAAATGACTTTTTCAAAGGTTGGGGAGGTTATCTTGTCCGTGATAATGGTGGTGCTGGAGCTATACCGCAAGGTGGTAGGGTAACGATTACCGACTATGTTAGCACAACTGGAGCCTTAGTAACCACAGCCCTAAGTGCTGCTGGTATTGTTGGAGACCAGTTCATGCTCGTTCATCCTATTCTAATGGATGCTTGGAACCTGCGAGGTGGTGTAGAAGGTGTAGCTGAAATCCATGAGAAGCTAGATGCAGAACTTGACATGGCTAAGGAAGATGCAACTGTTACCTTAGCTGTCATAGATACCGAGACTCTACTGTTTGAGAGGCTTGGTACAGTACCATTCTTCATTGCTGGCGTTTGGATAAACATGGAGAACATGGCTGCTGGTGACTTAGTTTTATTCAGAATGTACGTTGACTGGGATGACGCTGGTATATCCAGAGGAGCTACTAGCAGTGAACTAATCTCCAATGATGATGTTATGACCTTTGGCGGAGTGCAGTTACCAAAGATGGTGTACTTCCCACTCAACATCTACGTTACCTACGAGTTTGAACTAACTGTCCTTCAATATGACGGTACAGCTAGGAACTTCCAGGCTACAATAGACACTGGAGTAAGAGGAGGATAATATGACTGAAAGATACCAACGAGGCGGGAGTGCAATAGACCAAATCCTTGCCTATGTGAAAGATACTCATGCTATGGTCAATCCTGCGGGGGGTAGAATATTCTATCAGGATAAGACTCGTGGAGATGATTCTGCTGCTAATCCTGGCACAGCCTACTATACTCCACTACTAACCATCAAGCAGGCATTGACAAAGTGTGTAGCAGGTCGTAGAGACTGGATTCTAGTTCTTGATAACTCACCATCAACTCCACCTGCTACTGAGGACTTCCCAATTGTGATGAACAAGGCTAATGTCAAGCTCATAGGAACATTGAGTGATGGCTCACTTAGTGACTCAGGTATCGGCTCAGATACACAGGATGTTAATACCTTTGAGATTGCTGCCAGCTATGTAACTATCCAAGATATGTATATTGGCTGTGACAACCTTGGTAATACTGGTGCTCTTGTTAGCTTCAATGGAGCGAACAATTACTTTAGCACTACCTTCAGACGATGCATCTTTGATACCCAGCATGTAGCTGCTTATGGAATATATGCCCAGTTCGACCAGCCTTATCTGCTGGTTGAGGATTGCATCTATGGCAGGAGTGATATAGGTGGATTCTCTACGGCAGCAGTATACATAGGCAACTTGACGGCTGGGATGCTCAGGCGTAATGTGTACAGGAAGGTAGCAGGGATTGGCATTAGTGTTGGTGCCGGTGCTCACAACTTCACCATTCTTGACGAGAGGTTTGACCTGCCAAGTAATACAAAGGGCAAGGCAATTACCTTAGCAGATGGTAGTTCAGGCATCTTTGTTGATGGCTGTAGAGCTAACTTCGGGCAGGCAGCGATGGTTGCCAATCCTTTCCTTGACTTGAACAACGATACTTCTAATACTTGGGGGTTGAACTACAAGGCGGGGACAAGTGTCATGCCAGATAACGCAGCATAAGGAGGACTAGATGGCTCATAAAGACGTAGATAGTCAGTTAGACTACTTCCGGGCAACGGGGCCTTGGTGGCATAGAGAGAAGGTGTATCCTTGGAACACAGTAGGTCCATCAATAGTGGCTGGTAATGGAGCATGGAGTCCTCCTATTCCCGTTGTACCGGTTGATGCTATCCTCGATGATGTTGGACATGGTGACTCAGGCTCTACAATTGCTTGGGTGTTCCTTGGAGTGTATGCGCAGGTTATAACCACAGTCGCCAAAGAGGTGACGTGGCAGATGTGCAGAATAGTCAAGGCATCCGAGATAACCCTTAATGCTAATACAGGTACAAGCCAAGGCGATGACAGTAAGATATATATGGCTGATACCTCTGGCTTCCTAGTAGGTGATTCGGTCTGGGTTATGGATGACGACACAACTAATGGTGAACAGATGGAGATAGCATCCATTCAGACTAATACGTCAGTGGATTGCACAGCCTCTATGGCCAATGACTACACCACAGCACAGAACGCCAAGGTCTATCTCGTCTGGAGAAGTGGTGTTGACCAGTATCGTGCAATATGGGGTAAAGTCATGGAATCATCTACCAAGTCTCACACAAAGGATGTTCACCATGCACCCAGATGGATGGAAGCTGGCGATGGATTACTAGCTAGGGGCTATGGCACTGAGGGTTCAGCGGTTACTTTTGCTCTAACGGTCTTATTTGATGATGAGACCTGAGCGTGGTGGTAAATTTAGGAGGAAAAGGAGATGGGATGTTAAAAATTAATGAATATCAGGAGTTAATGCAGAACAAGGCACTGCTGGTAAGTCAGATGAACAACCTTGACGCTGAGAGGGAGAACCTTGAAACCATGAAGGAGGCCAAGGATGCCCTCCATGAACAGTTGGTGTTACGGTTGGAACTCTACACCAACTTCCTTTCTGATGCTATTGCAGAGTACGAGGCGGCACACCCGCCAGAGGAGGACTAAATGAGTGTTCGTGGCATAGCATGGGAGATGGAGGCAAGTGCTGACGTTGAACCTTCAGCTACAGTAGTAACTGATGTTAGTCGCTGGGGTAAGAATGGCTCTATGACTGATGCCAAGCCTGACTTGGTGAGGATACCTAGAGGTCTATGGGTCTACGACTTCAATGGTTCTGATGCTGTCATAGATGTAGGGGATATTAACAGGAAGATAATGGCTGTGTCTTTCTGGGCTAACTTTGATGACATCACTTCCAGGAGTCTCCTTGACCTTGATGGCGGAACTCATAGTGTGGAGGTTGATGGCTCAAGTAATATTACCGCTACTGGCTGGTCTAGTCCTACTATCTATGTAAATGCGGTTGCTACTCCAGCCATAGCTGCTACAGGAACTTGGTACAAGATATTAGTTACTACAGCTACAAGGTTTGAAGTTTCAGACTTTGACATTGGTAAGGAAGCCAGCTACTTTGATGGCAAGATGGCTTTGCTAGTACTGTATGAGTATGCACCATCAGCAGGTCAAGAAAAGGTAAAATATGAAGCCCAGCGGAAGGACTGGTTTGGAGTGTAATTATGAGTGCAACAGGAATAGTATTAAATCCTAGAGCCTACGTAGGTAGTGCTGAGCCACCCGCAACTGCTCTTGATGATATGAGTAGGTTTAGAAATAACGGTACTTTTACTGGTGATGGTAGTCCTGATTGGGTACGATTGCCTAGTGGTCTTTGGTGTCTGAATTATACTGGTGATGGTAGTGATGACGCCATAGACTGTGGGACTGATAGTAGTCTCCGTCTAACAAGCCCACTTGCAGTAGAGGCTTGGTTGAATTGGACAAGTGGAGAATGTGCCGTCTTCTCTAACATACGCTTTGTTGATTCAACGAATAGGGATGGGTTTTGGGTTAGGATTGAAGCTACTGGCGTAGTACAGATGCAAACTAGCCAAAATGGGGTTGGAGCCGATTCTATGGTTACGATAGACCAAATATCTGCAGGAGTATGGATACATATCCTAGTAGATTTACAAGTAGGAATATATATAAATGGCAGTCTGAGTCTGTCTGACACTGTGACTGTTTCTACCTACGATACTCCTTATACTTTCTTGATAGGAGCAAGAGACCAGAATAACGATGGTAATTATGAGGCGGAGTTCTTGGGGAGAATAGCCTTACCTAGAGCATACATTTTCAGTCCAAGTGCTGCTTATGTAGGAAAACGCTATACTGCTACTAAGCATTGGTTTGGGAAGTAATATACAGAAAATAAGGTAGGATTTCAGACATGGCTACAACTACTCTGAGCACAATAGAGCAAAGGTTAGCCGAAGACATTGGCGATTGGATTTCCGTTGCTTCGACTACAAACATTACTACGAATAATTACATCTATTCCACTAACTTAAACGAGTTTGACAGGGCGCAAGACGATGCCTTCCCTTCCTACTGGGTCTTTATCAAGGGCACAACTAATGATGAGGTTGAGAGAAAGGTCAAAGAATACACCACAACAGGGGGTAGGGTAGAGGTTTACGGCGCTGCTTTAGTGGCGGAGACGGCTGCGAGAACAGTTGTTGTTACCCGATTCAATCATACCGCTAAACTAAAGGCGATACAAAGGTCTTTACATCAGGTATATCCTCTATTACATAAGGATTTAGATAACATAACTCTAATCACAGGGAATATATTACCCAACGCCCACTTTGACGACCAGACTACGGGGGGTACTCCTGATAAATGGGCTTACAGTGCTAGTGCCACTGGTGCTGCGGAGACTACGATTATCTGGAACGGAGCTAAATCTGTTAAGGTAACCTCCAGCGCAGCTAATCAGTATTTATATCTAACCTCAGCCACACAGCGTAGGCTTTTAGATTTAATGGGCAAGACTATCGGTGTAAGAGTGATGGCGTATCCCGAAGTAGCCGATGATGCCACTATTGTTATTTATACTAAGCAGGCTGACGGCACGACACAGACTTTAACCTCAACCACTTCGTGTCCTGCGGGGGCATGGACAAGGTTGGAGTTAGAAAGTCAAACACTAAACGATGACTTGGTTCTAGTAGAAATACGCCTTAAAATAGCCACAAGCAGTAAGTATGTCTACTTCGATGACGCTCAACTTGATGGGTATAACGCAAGTGAACTTCTATTACCCCTCGAATGTGCCAAAGGAAACATTCAGAGATATTACATTCAAACCTCTGGGTATTCAGACGACACTTATCAAGACTTGCACCCTCGCTATTGGACTGAGATAGAACCACCTAAAATTATAGATGATGGCACTGATAAGTATTTATGGACTGGGATACTTATTGATAAACGCAGGTTAAGACTTATAGGTTATCAGCCTTTAGAAACTTTAACCGCTCAGACAGACACGATAACCATAGACGCAGAGAAATTAGATATGCTCATCGCCAAAGCCAAACAAATTCTATTCGAGAGGGCAAGTGTCAACGTTTCCTCAGAAGATAGGAAACGATACAAAGCAGAAGCCTATGATGCATACCTTGAGTATCTTGGGCTGTCCTCGGCTCATTCAATGGCGACTTGTAATATTAAACTGAGGTCGGAGTAATGGCGACCTACACAGACAAGCACGACATCGGCGTTACCAATGCGTCTTCCAAAATAATTGGGATGATGCTGGCGCAGGATAAAAATAACGTCCCCAGTTATGGTGTTTTCGATGACGAATGGCTAGCTGCCCAGTTCTTCACAGGCAGACCGAGTACCACAAACGTCAGACCACAAATAGAGATAATCATAGACCAGTATGACTGGCGTTCTGGGTTTGGTTTAGAGAAGTTCGACTATTCCGACTCGAAGAGATACTATTCTTCTACTGGCATGGACTTGAGCAATAAGGGGATGGCGATACCAGGCCCCGTTTCTACAGCAGTTACTATCCCAACAGTTCTAACACCAACTCTAGTAAATGGTGACATGGAATTAGCTGCTAACTGGACTGGAGGGGCAAGGTCAAGCGTACAAAAGCACGCTGGTACTTATTCATGGTATGTTGAAGGGTCTGATACAAATGGTGTAACAGTCCAGGCTACCCAGACTATAAGTGTAACGATTGGAGATTATCAGAGCAGATATGTCGCACTAAGAGGTTGGGTTTATTTGGATTTATCTACCGCCAGTACTAGAGTACGAATTGGTATAAATGACGGGCAGAGCGGGATTTATAGTGATTGGACTACAACAGAAGATTCATGGGTTTACCTGACAGCAGTCGGAGCGATGGCAGCGAACGCTACTCAACTCGTGGTTAAACTACAGACCAACTCTCTAGCTACTGAGGCAGCAGACAGAAAATGCTACTTTGATGATGTTCAAATCGGGCAAGGTGGAACTATCGCTGCCGAAGCCACGTTCAATGATAAACAATATATTTCTCTAGGTAACGTTCTAGGGAAACTGGACGCCGATGGAGATGAGTTCACCGAAGTATATGCTTTCCCCGCTACAATCACCGCCTTAGAGCCTTTTACTGATTCTGCTTTATACATCGCTATCGGAACCAGCGACCCCTACTGGGCGATGAGTACAGGGGAATCGTTTACTAGAAATACATTATCAAATAATTACATGAAGTTTATGAAAACAGTCCATACGACTGCATCTACCATGTACGCCACAGACGGGGATAACACGATAAGGGCTACAGTAAACCCCGCAGCCGGGGGTACGGCGTGGTCGGGGCAAACGATAGTAGGGGCAAGCTATCATACATTCACGGACTTTCTAGAGAGAAGCGGTGCCCTCTATATGCCCAAAGAGGATATGACCTATTACTTAGACTCTAGTGGGAATGTCCAAAGGGATTTAGCCCCTGAGGTGGAATCTTTAACATCCTCAACCAGTGGTAAGAATTCTCTAATCTGGTTAGATAAACTATACACCCCCGTAGGCGACCAGGCTCTATTAGAAATTGGTGCTGTAAACACATGGAGAAACCCGTCTGACTACTCTACTAATTTATCCGCTTTTGTGGGTAGGATTCAAGCGTTAGCCTCAGACCAAAGGTGGTTATTCGCCATTGTGGATAACTCGACGAAACTGGAAATTTTAAAAGGCAGACAGGAGACGGTAGACGGTACTACATCTTGGGTATGGCATCCCTTCCACCAGTTGACTTTAACGGGGTGTGAGATTGCCTTTACTTCTACCGTGTACCAGAAAAGACTGTGGATAAGCTCCACCGATTCCAGTGAGAATTTATACTACATCCCATTACCTGTGGGATACGGAGATGTTACCAATGAGACTAATAGAAGCTTCCTGACGGCTACTTACTTTGAAACCTCGTGGCATCATGGGAACTTCCGCTCCGATAGTAAAGGGTTCTACAAGATAACTCTATACTTAGGACATAGCTATGACGCCGACATTTACTACGAAGCTCACTATAAGAAGAGAGGCGACAGTTCCTATACTGAGATAAACTCCACTGATAAATTTAAGGGAACATCAAGTGTGCGGTCTACCACTGCGTACATTCCAGTAGACAGTGGTTCCGTCAATCCCGTATCTACTGAGATGATATTTAAGTTTGTTGCCAAGACTGATGATGTCACTAAAGCACCTATCTTAGAAGGATATGATTGCCGTGCCTTATTATATCCGACTACGAGAACCATTATAGCCTGTAGGGTACGGAACGCCTCTCAACTAACCGACAGAGACGGTGCTGACGCTGGGGCTTACAAAGATGTCAAAGCTGCTCTGGATAATCTAAGAACTGCTACATGGCCGATTACCATTAAAGACCTGGACGGCACAACGCAAACCGTCAAATACCTTGAATTACCCAGAGGGGTAGAATACCAAGTGCCCATTAAAACAGAGAGTAATAGAGTAATTGAGTATCACTACAATTTAATGCTTCTAGTTACACCTTTGAGTTAAGATGAATATATAACGGAGGAGTTAAAATGAATGACCAAGAGCGAGACGAGCTTCTATTAAGACTTGATGAGAGGAGTGTAAATACCTATCGTCTCTGTGAAAAATTGGAACATCATCAGGAAACACAAAACGGTGAAATCCAGAATAATCTAGTTCGCAGCAAGAGCAACCTAGTCCGTATCCGATTTCTCTGGGGTATCGGCGGTACAGGTTTTATGACACTCATATCGTGGTTAGCTAAGATTCAGGGGTTGTGGTAGTAATATAATAGGAAACGTTACAGTACCCCTTCTCTTAGGAGAGGGGGTTTATTTTTTTGTCTCGTAGAACAGCCGTGCTAAAGTATAAAGATTTCCCACAAGGGATAAAAATAGTGGGTTTACTATATTGACAAACGTTTTAATAGTATGTTAATATTTGATTATGAGTTACAAGTTAAAGGATAAAAGAGAACGGAACGAAAGGCTGTATCAATTCTGGTTAAAGCATCAGGATTCGACGTATAAAGCTATAGGGGCAATCTTTCATATTAGTGGTGTAGCGGCGTGGCGGATAATTAAACGGAGGAGATAAATGAGAACTTTTGATGGAAACTTAACTGCTTATCATGCCTTAAATACCTCGAATGATATTTATAGTCAAAGTATAAAAGAGAGATTAGCAAGGGCATCTACGAAAGAAGAAATGCAGGCTATTCTTCAGGAGAATTTCACACACTTTGCAGAACAAACGGAACTCTATAAAGAACTTGGTGAGGAAATGGTAAAAATCATGGATGTGAAATGGTGGCAATTCTGGAAGTAGACAGTAAAAAGGCTAACCGTGCCAGGGCTTATTAAAGAGATTACTCAAAGCTTTCTATAGGAGGGTAAAAATGGAATTTAATTATGAAAGCGTTATGGCAATCGCTCAACGCCTAGAAGAGGTAGGTGTTCCAAAGGAAATTGTTATAGACATTAGAACTTGGGCGAGCAGTAAACAGTTTGAAATCAGCGGGGAGGTAAATCATGGTCCAGCCCACAATATCGTCCCAGGTGCTAGAGAAGTTTGACCGGTATGTAGCTGAGAGAATTTCAAGTTTAGAATGTGTCCCTTTCTTATCAATCACTCAGTGTAAAGTAAGGAATGCGAAAATATCCGAAATCCGATTTGCAAGGACAACCTTGGCTCGCATAATCAAGGAGGGGGAAGATGACAACAGCAACTAAAGTGAACTGCCTGACGCCACCACACCACTGGTACATTAACGAAGAGGGCTTGGCTCATTGTATAAACTGTCCGGCCACAAAGGATTATAGTAACCGAAAGTTCTTTGAGGACTTCCGCAAGAACTTCACTGAGGATTTGAAATTAGTAGCCATAAAAGGGGGTAAACATGGACAAATTAAATAAGAAGATGCTTGAGTTTGCAGGATTTGTAGAAGCAGATATTAAGAAGCATTACTATTGGGAGTATTGTGGAAGATACGCCAAGTGGATTGAACCAGATAGTGAGTACCATGTTAAGCCACCTAGCTTCCTCGACCCTGACATCGGTATCGCCCACTGCTTTAAGTGGCTTGTGCCAAAACTGAAACCACTTGGTTTGCTATCCCTAGAGTTTCACAATTCAGTGATTGACAAAGTTTTAACACCTGATGAAGTGTGGGGATATGAGTGCCACATCAAACTAGAAAAATATATCTTGGATAGATTTGATGGTCAAGCAGAAACTCCTGCCCTAGCCCTGTGTCTCGCAATCGAGAAACTTATCGAGGAGAAATAAAATGCCTAGATATAAAAACTATATTAGTGAGGTCAAGTGTTCTAATTGTCGTAACAGGGCAAGGATAAAAATACCTGTTGGCACTTCTATCGACTTGACCCCATGTCCTAAGTGCGGGAAATTAACCCTTCATCATCCTAGTTACTTTGGGGAGAAATAATGACACCTTTATTATGGGCGATAGTAGTTGGAGGGATACTTACTGTGCTAGTCATAGTAGCCATAATTATGTTGGCTCTGGCTCTGGATAAGAAGGACGAGGAAAGGAGGAGAAATGGAAGTCAGCAAGAGATACCGCATAAATATCAGCACATCAACAAAGGGAGTAAAAACCTATGACTGCACTACAGAGATTATAAATGGCACAATGGAAGAGGTCTTAGCTGAGAGTGATAAGTTGGTTTTAGAATTAGACAAGCGATACCCACCACCTGAACAGACATAAAACTTCTATAGTGCGAAGGAGAGGGGCAGCATATGAGAATAGAATGGCACGATACTGAAGATGTGGATAATATGGGACAGTTTGTTGTATATGCAGAGAACGAGGTTGAGCGAGGTTTATTGAGAAGGTTCGTTAATAAAGAGCATAAGAGTGGTTGGAAGTTTTGGGTGCATGGGAGTTGCTACAGTTGCGATTTGAGCGGTGTAACAAGTTTTAACTTTGGTTTTGTTAAAGATAAATAGAAACTGACCAATAATAAAGGAGGACTAACTAATGAACTGGAGATGCGTTACGGACATATTCGGGTATTGTGTGCCTGAACCAAAGTGGAGCGAAAAACCTACATGGGTCGAAAATTCCTTCGGGTTTAAACCTTACCCTATTAACGGGAAATGCTCCCTCGACCCAAAAACTTGTGGCAACTACCAAGGCCTTAGTCAACAGATACAACCAACTAAACCAAAGCGAAAGGTAGGTGTAAAGTAATGCCAGAGATAGTAGGTGTAGTTACCAGTGTAGAAGACGACTCTTATAATGGCAAGGACTTCAAGAAAGTAACACTGGGAACAGGACAAGTCTTGAATGTCAAGCAGGGGCGGGATGGTGTCCTGAAAGCTAAGTGGGGCTTACTTCAAGAGGGGACAGGGATACGCTTCATTATGACCGACTTCACAAAGCCCGATGGAGTGAAGATACCCTTTGTCTCTGATATAGAAACTGTTGAAGGGGCGTTGCCTGCTCCAGTAGAACCCAACAAAGGATACCCAGAGGTTAAGCCCGCCCCACAAGCAGTCGGGATGATAGCGAAAGAGATAGGGGACATGATACGGGCTAAGTATCTGGTAACTATATTTGGGGATGAAGCAGCAAGGGAGTTAATTAAATGGTATCGTAGCCAGACTTTGGGGATAACTGGTATTCCCTTTGATGGAGCTAAATTACCCCAATATGTACCCAAGAAGGAGGATTAACATGGCTGAAGTCAAAGAAATAATGGCCTGGTGAAAGGATAAGAATGAAAACAGTTATCAAGTGGCAGAACGGCATGGTTATGGTATTTAATTCTAGGAGAAGACAAATCCCTGCTTATCAAGGAATGTATGAAGATGTCAAAGATAAAATTCTTAAAGATGCCTTACCAACAACTGAGTTCTACCATGGGAATGGGCCGGGCGAAGGCAAAAGGCTAGTATCAAGGGAGGAGTGGTAACTAAATAGAGGATAGCTTGCTGGGGTATAAGTTGATTGTAAGTTGAACTCGTTAGTGAGTGGCGGAAAACTGAAGTCCTTTTAACCCAGTGGGCTGAACCTTAACGAATAGAGAAAGGAGGGGATATGTTCGAAAAGATTGGGAAGTGTACATACTGTAAAGACCCCATTTATAAAGGCAGGGAAGTTGTAACCGTTGGTAGTAAAAAATATCATGCGGGTTGCCACAGAATAATGGAGAAGGAAAGTAAACCAACAACTGAATAGAGAATAGCTGGTGTCTACGTAAACTATCGGACTCTAAAGAGTAGCTTACTTTAGAAGAAGCGAAATCCTCCGAGCCAGCTTACTGAGGTGAACGGGGTGCTTATATCAGGATGTATTAGCCCCCTAATAGCCCCAGAACTTGCTAGTGTCCATTTAAATAATATATCGGCGTATACTGCGGGGAAGACAGCCGAGCTAGCAAGTTGCCAGTCACCCGAAGGGGCGTGATTATAGTAGCTAAAGGGCTTTAGCCTTGCGAGGCGGGACTCCATACTTCACACGGCTACTTGGCTGGCAGGCCAGCTACCCGAAAGCTGAGAAGCAACAGGGCACACTTGATGGTAGAACCTGATACGGACTACTAGCTGGCAAGACAAACCCTCTGTTGGGGTGAAGGTTAGTCAACACGAAAGTGAGTGGCTAGATGGGATGGGGTCGCTTAGTAGAAGACCCTAATGGTTGTAAAGGGTTCCGAAAGGGTGTAGCCCCAACAGAGGGAATGAAAATAAGGGAGGAAAACAAAGTGGCAGAAGAAGAATGGGTAATGCCAGACTGGATGGAGAAATACAGAGAAGCGATGGAGTCCTTTCTAGGTGGTAGAACAATGGAGCAGCTAAATAATAATAGGGAGCAGAACCTATGGAACAATGCTCCCGGTGCAGCCTTTTGCATAGCAGCTCATGCTGTTACGGCAATATTTACTAAGCTGCATGATGAAGGCAAGCTGCCTAACCCCTGAGCATGGGGGAATAAGGAGAAAAGATGGTAACAATAAAAATTGATGAATACCTAGTTGTGAATCTCTATACTAAGAAGAGAAAGTGGTTAGCGAAGCTACCAACCCGTATGCCTAGTTATGATGTGGCAATACGAATAAGGGGAACTATCAAAATTCCTGATATGCTACCCATTATCGAATTGGGCGAGCTTACAATTCCAGAATTAGAGGCTGAAGCTCAAGCTGAAATGCAATGAGGGAGTAAGAGATGATAGAGAATTGGCCACTCATTATACTTTTCTTGGTATTCTGGTTTTCTGGTTTTATAGCTGGCAAGTATTGGGCAAAGAGGAGTAACCTCAAGGGAGGGGGGAAAGGAAACAAGATAAAATTATGATATGCGGTATAGATATGGCATCTGCCAAACCATCTACTCTTGCCTTCATTGATGATAAATTTAACATCGAGACTTTAGTGGATTATGGCGAACTCACTCAGGGCTTTATTGCCAAATTAACAGATAGTAATGTTTCTGTGGTAGCGATTGATTCACCTCTTGGCTTCCCCAATGGGATGTGTTGTCTGGAAGATTCTTGTCTGTGCAAACCTCTTAACGGCAATGGGCGATTAGCTGAACGGGAATTGTCAAAAATGGGCATATCTTCTTATTACACAACTAAGAAGACGATAATTAAACCAATGATTTATAAGGCAATCAAGTGGGCTAAAATGCTAAGGCATTACGGTTTCACGGTTATAGAAATCTACCCGTACGCTACAAAGGTTAGGCTATTTGGTAAGCCAGTGCCCAGTAAAACCAAACAGTTATTATTACTTAAAGAATTGGTGTCGAGGCTTGGATTCCCCTCCGATATTATATCTAAATGCAACCACGACCAAATTGATGCTATCCTTGCAGCTTATACAGGGCTTTTATATATTCAAGGACACACCGATGAAGTTGGCCAAGAAGCTGAGAGTACGATAGTAATACCGAAGATTACCGATATCGCAGCCAAGCGGTGTAGTCAGGGGGTGTTTGATTTAAGTAACCCATAACCTCAAGGGAGGGGGGAAAGGAAGGTGAACTATGACACGGATGTACTACTGTTCTATTTGTGATATGGAACTTAATAAGAATGAGCTTGAGGATTCCTGTTGTCCCTATTGCAATACCGAAATACCTGAAGCTGCACAGGAAGAGCCAGGTTATGAAGAAGAAGAATTAGAGCAATAAATCTGGAAATAACCTATAACCTCAAGGGATATAGAGCCTTGATATTAAGGAGGTAAAGATGCCTGATTATAAGTTTAAGTGTCCTAAGTGTGGAGCGGTATTAAAAATAACAAAGCACCCAATGCGCTCACTCCCACATAAGCCTTGGTGCCCTCGCTGCGGGGTAGAAATGAACCAATTAGAAACTTAACACTTCAATAGGCTATTAAGGAGGTGAAGGAATATGGAATGGTTTGATGCCCTAAGAGGAGACCAACAAGTATGGGTAGTTATAACTGCTATGATTTGTGCTGCTAGTATAATAATCGCTTCATTCATGAGTAAGCTTTAATACCCCAGTAGGAGGATAGAATGGTACTTAAAATACTTATCATACTGTGCCTGATAGCTCTAGCACTGGTTAGTTGTTTATTGTACACCCAGGTTGCGCCTACGACTTCTAACATAACACTACAAGAGACCACAAGCATACAGGAGACCATCTTGAAGGTCAAGGTTATTACCACCATTGTCCCTGTGGATTTAATTACCATGCCTGCTTCTCACGGACATCACTGGAGCAGGAGACTACCCGACAGATGGAAGCTGAAGGCCGTGACTATCTATGTAGCAAATAGAACTTGCGCCACTGTTAAATTAGATATGGCGGTGATTTTAGTGGATAATAAGACAGAGAGCATACCACTTAACGTCTCCCTTAAACCCACAGAATACAAGATAATAACTATCCCTGCGTCTATTAAAGGGATTGAGACAGGTGAATATGATTTGACCGTTGAACTATATTCACAAGGTATTTTAGTTTCCGAGAGAACCGATAAAGCAAAAGTCTATTGGAAGGAGAAGTGATGAAAAGAATATATTGGAAGTTACTGCTACTATTTTGCAGATTACGTTGGGCATTGGGGCAGTCCCATCTACTTAGCGACTATCATAGTCCTTGTTGGGGAACACTCCACCGACACGCCAATGTCACTTACGATTCTTTTTGGGATATTAAGAAGAAATGGCAAAAGCCTTATAGATTTCCGTACAAAATACGCCCAGCTTGGTATGAGAGTAGGGGGCAATATCTTTTCTTAAAGAATTGTGTAGGGCTTTATTTTCATTAACCCTTCAATGGGGGGATAAAATGAACTTAGGATTACGTGCTGGCCGAATGATGGCTGAACGCTCCGATGTCAGGAGAATGAACTAAATGGCCAATCCACAATCAACAGACGCTCATTTGAGGGTAGCTCATAGTATCCTGGAAACCATAAAACAGGGTAATTTAAGACGTTCTACCGCTCAACGGATTAAAACTTTGCCCGAATTATTAGATGAGGGATTGATGCCCCAAGTACTTCCGTGTATTTCCCCATGCTCTCGTTCCGGGGCTTGCGGCCCTAATTATCTCTTTGCCTGTGAATCTTGTGCCATTTCCAGACCCAATCCCTATTATTATTCTATCTACAAAAAGGCTAGGATTACTAACTTTCTGCGTTGGGCAGTTTGGGAGCGAGATAATTTCACCTGCCAAAGATGCCATAGGCGGCGGTATCTTACTATTGACCATATCATTCCTGAATCAACGGGAGGGAAACCTGAACTGAACAATCTACAAACATTGTGCAAATCCTGTAATTCAAGGAAATCTACAAAGGTAAAAGGGAATAATGACTAGAGTCCAAAGGGATACTGTCAGTTACTTCCCCCATGATGCTGGGGCCAGCAATAGCGACACCCTGGTGGTACTACAGAGCCGGTTCGGCAATAACGGTTATGCCTTCTGGTTCAAGCTATTAGAGAAATTAGCATCAACAGACGGCCACTCCCTGGATGTTAGCAACCCGACAAAATGGCATCTACTACTCGCAAAAATGGGCGTTGATGAAATAACTGGCGTAGAAATAATGAAACTACTTGTAGAAATGCAGGCCATTGATAAAGAGTTATGGGAGTCAAAGCTAATATGGTGTCAAAAACTGGTGGATAATGTCGGTGAAGTTTATAAAAATCGGCGCAGAGAAATACCCCCAAAACCCTTAAATACAGATAAGAAAGCAATAACTACAGATGAAACCCCTTTAACTACCCCAGAAAGTACACAAAGGAAAGTAAAGGAAAGTAAACTAAAGGAAAGGTATATATATACTGTTTGGAATGAACTAAAAATTATCTCCCACAAAAAACTAACCAGCGATATAAAACGAGCCATTGAAAGCACCCTAAAAGATTACTCCCGGGAAGAGATAGAACAGGCCATACGGAACTATGCCGAGATTGTTCATGGGGCCGAGTATTATTTTAACCACAAGTGGACATTGGTGGAGTTCCTGAGCCGGAGGCATAGTAATAATGTCGAGAGGTTTTTGGACTTGGAAGTAGCTAAATCCAACTTTAGAGGAGGCAAAGGTGGAACACATAGGGAAAACGTTAAGCCGCTTACCCCGCGGGGCAAATACACCAGACCTGAAGATTATCGAACTCACTAAGGAAGAGAAGTTGGAGCGACTGAGAAAATCCCTTGGGGTGTCAAGTCTTGAGAATACATTTGAGAACTTCTTACCTTGGCCGGGGACGGAGGAGGCACTGGAGGCGTTCAAGGCTCTAGTTGAAGTTAGCGACTGGAAGATGCTCCTTTGTTATGGGGGAGTAGGAAACGGCAAGACGCATCTATGTGAGGCGGTTGCGATTGAACTCTATAAAAAGGGTATCAGATGCCGGGTAGCGGAAATGACTAAGATTATGAGGACTCTCAAAAGCACTATGAACCCGGGTTCCACAGTGTCCTTAGATACAATATTAGATAATCTTTGCCAGGCTAGATGTCTGATAATAGATGACGTAGGAATGGGCGGAAGTGATACAGTGTGGCAATTTGGAAAGCTTGAAGAGATAATTGTTGCCCGGTATCGGGAACACCTACATCGGGAAGACCTCTTAACCATCTTGACCACGAACCTGGATTTGAAAGAATTACCAGAGCGTATCGTATCTAGGTTTAGAGACCCTACTATCGGGAGGGTGGTACTCAATTCTGGGGAAGATTTCAGACCCCAAAAATAAAGGAGGTAGAGATGACAACAGATGTGTTGGGAATTGGTAAGATTGTTCAACTGGGTGGTAGTTCCGAAGAGCCACCGAAGTTTCCTGGAGTTAAGTTTAAGGAACCTACATCGTTTGATGTGTTCATAGAGAAGAAAATAGTTAGTGGTGAGCTAACACACCAACTAAAGTTTGAACTTGAGGGGTTACTTCTTCTGTGGCGGAAGTATAACAGGGGGTGCTTTGAGAGATGAGTGATACAGAATACTACAAAGGGAAAATCTGTCGGCTTAGGATGTATCCCAGACAACTTTCCTTTGCTAAGGTACGCCGAATGTATCAAAAGGAACGCAAGCTATTTATCGGGAAGTGGGCTTGGTTCTACAGGTTACTGGATAAGATTAAGACTATGTTTTATAACCTCAAGGGATTGATAGGCTATTAAGGAGGGAGATATGAATAAAAGACCAACTTGTGCTGTGTGGGTTGCGGGTACAGGGGAACGGTGCACTAAGCCAGCGATTTACTATGTTGAAGATACTGACTGCCTGATAGCTGTGTGTGGTTTATGCGCTAGGCGTTATATTGCTACCGTTCTTCATCCACTGAGATTAAAGGATTGGTTCTTGAAGTAGAGAGTGATATAGAGGGAAAGTATAAATGTATTGGAGGTTAGTATGTGGAGACCTGAGAAGGACTGGGAGAATCCTTATAGTAAAGAATCTGACCCATTGCATATGAGTAACCAAGAGCCTAATTATACTGACTATGAAGCTGGCGCTGACGCTATTCTAAGGGCACTACATAAACACGCTAATGGTCGCTCTTTCCAGTTAATGAGAAATGATGACGGGAGTATAAATGTATACATGGAGGAATTATGACCGAAGTACAAAGAGTGAAATGCTAATATGCGGTAGGTGTGGTAAAGAGACACTCCATTTAATCTTGCATAAGAAACGCTGGCTCTGTGAGGAGTGTGAATACAAACTAGCGAGAAGGCGTACAATGAGGAGGAAAGATGAGTAGGGTAGATATAAAATACATAGAGGAGCTAAGAGGGCTACAATCTGACGGAGATGAAGAGAAGGCTCATGTTGAAGCTGATAAGATACTTTGTGAGTTGCTGACTGAACTTACCTATGTAGAGGTTGTCGGGGAGTACAAGAAAATAAGGAAGTGGTATTCCTAATAGATTAGAGGAGGAAATGATGGACTATAAAGATACAGTGATAGACATAGCAGAAGATAAATATGATGGGCTAGGAGCGGATACTTTAGTGGAAATCCAAGCTGAACTCGCATTTAAGGCGGGGCAGAAAAGAGTGGTGGAGTGGATTATGAAATATCGTAGTGAGACCACAAGGGAGTTTATGGGTTTCACTATAACGAGGGATGGGTGGCAATCTAAGCTAAAAGAATGGGGGGTTGAAGATGGCAGCTAAAAAACTATGCTTTGATACTGAAGGAGTAAAGGAGCATTACGAGGAATTACAACGGCAACACTGGCTTAAAGAAGGTAGGCGTGAAGTGGTGGAGTTTGTTGAGAGGGAATATGGATACTTCACTGATGATGGACTCGCTAAGATAATTATTGATGATGGTGGTTACTACGGGGATAAAGGGTCTATTGCAAAATGGAAATCCCGAAAGAAAGAATGGGGGATAGATTGAAGCTGATAATATATGGAGGTAAAAAATGGATAGTAAAACGCTTAACACAAAAATAAAGGAATTAGATGGCACTGAACGATTTAATGTTAAGGGCTTAGAAGGGTCGGGTAAGTGTATTCCTTATATTGGTTGGTTTTGGAGAGAAGTTGACTTTACTAGCCCAATCTCGCTTGGCATACTACCACCACAAGATAGCCAATTTGCTAAAACTGATGGGTGGGTTGGCTTTATGGAGAACAATAAGTGGGGATATGATGAGTTTACTTGCACCTTACCCCAGTCCCAACGGCTTGAGGAGTTACTTATAGAGGCTATCGAAAAATTAAGCAACGAGACTCTGCAGGCTGTATTTAATTATATGCAAACACTTAGACCTAGTAAGAAACGAAGGAGCAAGTGATGGCAGGAAGGTCTGAAAGGTTATGCCCAAGATGCAGCAGGATTATTTCCGAAATAAGGGATGGTTTGTATGCCTGTAACACTCCATTGTGCTACTGGAAGGGCCACGAGACACCCTTTTATTATATTGAGTTCCCTGATGCAAATTCTGGTGAGTGTAGGCCACCAATTTATCAGGGTGAAGGGTAACGAAGTAGAACTATGAAGCTATCACCACTGGATATTCTGTTCTCTCAATATATTCGAATGAGAGCTATGGTTCGGATAGGTGGCTGTGAGCGGTGCCTTGCGGGTAAAGTCGACTATAAGCAACTACAATGCAGCCACTTTCACGGCAGAGCCAGGCGCTCAGTGAGATGGGATGAGTCTAATTCTGTAGGACTTTGCCCGGGCTGTCACATGTACTTCACCGCCCACCCCCTTGAGCATGTAGAGTGGTTCAAGAATCATCTAGGGGAAGCGGAGTATAATAACCTGCAAGGACGCATGAGGCAGACGCATCCCAAGCCTGATGAGAAACTACTACTTATCTATTATCGGGAAAAGATAAAGACTTTAGGTTAAATGAAAGGATTACATTAAAGCATTTAATTAAAGGTTGAAGGAACTGGGGGAGAAGTAGTTGGAGGTAACTGATGAGCGATAAAGCAAACAAGTTACTTGATAAGATTGAGGCTAATTCCAAGCAAGGTATTACTTGTCCTTTCTGCGGAGAGGATGGTTTCGATAAGCCAGGCCTCAAGAACCATCTAACCGTATTTTGCAAAGACCATGCTGATGTTGAGTTGGTAAGGGGTATGTTTTAATCCTTCTTTAACAGACTTTAGTTGTTGTTCTTCCGCAGGCGTTACACGCATAGCGTTGCACTCTATTTCTCCCGGACCAGACGAACCCTGCCTTGTGCATTTTAAGGCCACAGCATTTAGGTCGTTCTTCTTTATTCATCGTTGTGTCTCCTTTCTCACTTTATCCAAAGCCCAGAATAGGGCTAGGGCAGGGTTAGTATCTTCTGCTCTGCCCATACAATGATTAAGGTATGCTTTGGCTAAGAAAGTTTCTCCGTTCTCTCCCCATTTATGTATTTGGCAATGTCCCACCTTCGGCACAGCATACTTGAACAGGTTGTTGAGGTCTATGGAAGGACGAAAGTCTCCCTTACCGTCGGGGTATTTCCATAGTTCTGGTGTCCATATTCCAGATTTAAGAAGCCCCGCTTCTTGTATAAGTTTTAACCCACACCACTCCCAAAACTCTTTAATCCGTTCTTGTGTTGGTTCTTTATTCATTATCCTCCTCGCATTCATAGCCGTACACTCTAAGACAGATACTCCCGTCCAAGTCACATGTATCCAGGTATTCATCACCGGCTCGTGTTATTCTTAGGTATGGACAGTCCATTATTCTCCTTTAGTTCGTGAATTCTTTTTTGGACTTGGCTCATCTTATACTGCAAGTACCGTACAGTAGCATCAGCTTTTAGCATGGCTTGGTGCATTATGCCCCAGCAATCATTTAAGGGATGTCCCTTTTTGTCGGTGTAATGTGTTCCGCATAGGTGGCATATTTTATCAGCCATCTCTACCCTCCTTCTTTATTGGTGGTGGGGGTATTTAGTCCCACAAAACGGACAATACAGCCAGCAATATTTAGGGCTGCTTCCGCATTTAGGACATGCAGTAGTTTCTCTCTTTACCTTACGCTTGGCTTCTTGAGCCTTTCTATATTCGGGGTCGTGGATTTTACAGTAGGCCTTGCCCCCTCGTTCCACAACAGCAGGGTTTTCGCATTGGCGCGGATGAAAAGCACCCCATCGCCCTTCTCCCGATATTCTAATAGAGCATTGTCCAAGCATCTTTCTCTCTCCTTTAGTGTTATTTGGGTAAGGCTTTAATAATTCCTTCTCTAATGATTCGCCAATTACTTCTATTGTTAGGTAAATAATTATCAAACATAGTAGCTTCAAGGATTAATTTCAAAGCCTTCGCCATCTTGGGCGCAGCTAAAAACGTATCAACATGCTTTGGATGAACTAGAGCTATCGGTAGCTTGCCCCTGAGAATATATGTCCAACCGCCTGCTGTTTCCCCTTTAGTATATGTCACTTCTTACCTCCTTTCTATTTTAGATAAAGCATAAAACTGCTGCCAAGTTGTTTATTTTCTATGCATCCCACCTGTATGTCTTTGTGGTCGGTTCTAACGATACAAAGCCCCAACTCGTCAGAGTCGCTAATTTCATAGGTTATATTAGTGGCGAGTGTGGTTATGTGTATTGCGTTAAATGCTCTGGGTTCAATTTTCACTTCTTCCCTCCCTTTTTAATTATTCTAGTGAGATGCTTTTTGGTATTGATTGTTGTACTGGTGCCATTCTTTTTTGTAAGGATATATACTGCCATTATGCCACCTCCACATAATCCTCTCTTTGGTTATACAAGTCTTGGAGTGACTGCATCATAAGCACACTACTCACAATGTCAGTAGGTTTACCCATGTCTTTCAAAACCTCACCGGCTAAATGTGCCTTTGCGTACATAGTGGGCTTCTTCCTTTTCAGGAACGCTATAAGTTTCTCTTCCATTTCAGGTGTTGCCATGTAATATACTGCCATCAGTTACCTCTTTAGTTTATGTATGAAGGGTGAGAACTTAAGGCGAATGGATAAAAATATCATACACAGTCCCAGTACGAGTTGCGTCAAAGCTCCCTCATTAGTCGTGATGTCCCACCATGTCATGTCATTTAACTCTTTTATACTTTTCATTTCCTTCACCTCTTACCCCGTTAGGGGGTTAGTAGCCTAAATCCTAACCTCTTTATTTCTTATTTCGTTATGGGCAGGAACGGTTTTTGACGGAACATGAACAGAATGCCTTTCCAACTTGGCTCTGTAATCTTCAACCTGTTCTATAACTTCTCCACAAAAGGGGCAATAGTTTATAGGCGGATAGTAGCCAGTTATTATTGAACCACCTTCATCATGTTCTTCTACCTGTATGCTCAGTTCATTCTGGGTTATATCAAGAGCCTGTGCTCTAACGGCACGCATCATTGTGTCGCAACAATATTCTATTAAGTATTTGTGGTGATGTTCGATTATTTGTTTACTTAGCAATTGCATACCACCGTCTGTCCCTAATTCTATTGTCTTGTAATGAATTTTCAACTGCTTTCTCCTACTCCTTTATTTTATTCAGAGTCTTGCCTTTCCGTATAAAGGGTTTCTTCCAGTTTGTATGATAGCTTGCCCTTGATAATGAGGGCATGGTCGGCTATACATTCTGTAACCACCCTTATTCCCGATAGCACGCTCTCATCAAAGTCGCCTTCACAATACTCCTCTAACTCCGCTACTAGGAGCTTGATGCCCTTTACATTGTTTCTGATTTGCATCCGTGCTTCTTCGCTTCTTGGTGGCCTATTCTTAGCCCTTTCCACTGCCTTAGCTATTAGCTCTATCATATCCGGCGTTCCCTCACCATTCAAACACTCCTCAACTGTCTCTTTTGCCTCTCTTAATCCGCATCCTGTCTTGTCCCTTACCTCTTTAATCAGTTGAATTTTGTCCATTGTCTCCTCCTTTATTTCTTAATATGCTACCTTGCCGGTGCTGGCTCATTTAATGTATTGCTGGCTAACAAAGACTTCATTCGGGCTAGTCCAACGAATTTCAGTGCCTTCTTTGAGAGTCTTCAGGCTTTTTATTGCTACCTTTTTACTCTTAGCTGCCAAGAAGTGAATGAACCCTTGAGTGTCAATCAGTTGCATATGAACTTTCATTTCTCACCTCCTAATACCAATTGGGCTTACCGTCATAGACTAACTTAGCATTTTCGACATCTTCTATTTTTATCTTTTCTCCGTTCCGTTTGGCTTTTGCGATGTCACATTCAAGCCAATGGTCAAGGCTAATGGTATCGCAATCCTTACCCCTTAATACACTACAGGTATAGCATTTTTGTTTCATTCTTTCACCTCCATAATTTATTATTATTGTACTCATAGCCAGGCGGGTAAATGGTTTTATTTAGATTTTACCTTCCAACTCCATGACTATAGAGTCTAAGATTTTTTGGTAATCTCGGAAGCAATCTTGGTAGCCCTTATTCCAAGGTGCTTCTTGTGAGCCTGTTAAGACATGGCTTTTCTTTTCGCACATTTTACTTTTGGCTAGTATCAGGATAAGTTTCGCTTCATTCCCTATTTTTGCCATTGTGCCCGTCCTTTCTCTACCCGCCCAGCTATGAAAACATTAACTCTATTATTAAGGTGCTGATAGGCCATGAGTTATACCGGGCTAGGATATTTTATTTTATAACCGTTCCCTAACTATAAAGAATGCGACTGCTTCATCTAAGGCTTCGTCTAATGCGTCCTCAACCTCAAGTTTCAGTTTGTCTATGGTTTCTTCGCCGATACTAGCGTGGTTAAATGCGTGGCGGTGCAACCTAGCTTTTACTTCCTCACGACTTATCGCCCAAAATCCGATAGGCATTACTCTGTCTCCTTCCCCTAGCCCGGCATAGGTCACGGCCTATCAATCCAGTTTGCTTCATCGAACTGGTATTTAAGAGTCTATTCTTTTGTTAAGGTGCTACCGGACTTTCACTAATCTTATCTTACTTCGCCAGGTCTACAGTATTGACGCATGGTATCCTTAATCATACCCCGCTTGTAATCGCCATTAAGCTCTAGTACCGGCTGGCCGTCAACCTTAATCTCTATACTTGGTTCGTAATGTCCCTGTGAGTAGTAATCACCTTGTAAGCGTGGAGATGGTAATGCTCGGTAAGGATTACGTGGCTTTGTCGGTTGTTGACTCTTAATTATCTGTGCTTCAAGTTTAGCTAAACAGTCGGGGCATCCTGTGATATGACAAGTGGAATTACCTGCTTTGGTTGTCTTGGTTTCAACAATGACATCTGCTCCCCTATTCTCGCAAGTAGGGCAAGTATGAGCCTTGTAATAGGCTTGTTGCTTGGCATACTCCCGTCTAGCGGACTCTAATTCTCTAGCGTGGTTCTTATCGTATTCTGCCCATTCTGCAATAGTCATCTTCAATTTACTTCTTGGTATTTCCTTACCGGCAAGCAATCTCACACGCATCCAGTTAGTTTCATAACCTAACCAGGTCATCGCTAGTCCTATTATTGTTAGTGATACTATCATTTCCTATCCTTTATAATATGCTGTTTAATATGAGCTATAAACTCCAGATAAACCTTTGTTTTGAACTTACAAGCCTTGCAATGGTAGACGCCGTTTTTATCAGATTTGAATAACATCTTCTTATCCTCAGTGCCTCACCTTAGAGCTGGAGGTTTACATTTAGTTCCGCCAGCCCTAAAGTGAAGTTATGATTTATGGTTTACATTGCCTGTAGCGGTTTCCTTGCCATTGACACACACGCTATAAGTACCGTCTTTATCTAGGTATGTAGAAATCTCACCGTTCCAAGTAGCTAATTTTGAGTCGATAGCACGATGAGCAAGACGGTGTATAGTTCCAGCATGATGCCCGTAGTTGAGATGTCCGATTAAAGCTGCCACTGAACTTTACCTCCTTTCAATTTATTCACCTGGCCTTAGAGCTAGACCGGCTCTAGCCCTAAAGTCAAGCTATGATACTATTAACTTTGTTTTATGGACTCGGCGTTGTTGAGTGACAAAATCAAAAGGTAAGGCACCAACGAGAGCTGTAATTGTATTTCTAGTGTAGCCATCAGTTCCCATTTCAGAGAATATCCTATCCTTAGCTTCTTCAGTGCAATAGCCCTTGTGGTTTATGCCTAAAACACGGTCTCGGTACTTGATGAAGTAGTATTCTGTCATTATCCTTCTCCTTCCAATTAGTCCTGCACTACTATCGTATACCATACCATACTATATGTCAATAGATAAACAGACTATTTTAGGCTATCGGGTGAAATCTTTATACTTCACATGATACCGTGTATAGTTGACGTTTGGTAGTTTTTATGGTAGTATAAGTAATATGAATATTAAACCAGGAGAACCACCCATACCTCGTGTTTAGCTAATGTAGTTGCAAGGGCGCTGTCGACAAGATGGTAGTATAAGTAAGAGAGTGCGAGCTTGACACCACTGCCCCACTATGTTATGGCTACTATGGCTGGCGACGGTAACATCCTTTCCCTACACTGGTGGTGTAGGGTGGCTAGATGCCCGTAGGTTTTCAAGACCCGCATTTCATCGCTCAACAAGGAGCCTCGTTAATTCGGGGCTTCCTTGTTATTAGGGATGGTGAACTATTGTTGACGTGTTCCTTTCTTTCGGGGCAATGGTTACTATCCATGCCCATCTGATAGCCTCTGGCTTGTCCTCAATGGTAATGTATGGTCATAGTAGAGTAAAGCCCCAGATATAGACTACAGAGCTTAACACTGACAGCACATAGCCACTTGTTGTCATTAAATGGCGTGGCCTTATTGGGCTGAGGCGATTATTACATACTAGGGCGCCATGATAGTCAAACATAAGGTGGTTAGCTCGGATTTAAGGCCAGGTAGCTTTAACTGGGTTTAACATCCACTGAACGCCCACACACTCAAAGCGACATACAAACATACAAACATACGTATGTCGTGCTGGTTCGCACTATAACCATTATGTAGCGTTAATCACTCGTAAGGTAAGGCGTTACGGGATAAAAGGGGGTAAAACCAGGGAAAACAAGGTAAATGGCGTCTCCCAGTACGAAGGTTCCCCTGTGGGAAAGGGTAGGATTTCCATAGGATTAACCCCCGCTGAACAATTTACCATTTTTAACACTCAAGATTATGTCAACTAGTATTATGAGGCTTGACAAAGTGTAAACAGTTATGTTACAATACGGTAAACACTATAAAGGGAGATATGAAGGGTAGAAAAACCACAGTAATAAGCGTAAGGCTCCCTGACACCGTACACGCTATATTAAAAGAGAGAGCTAAGGAACTTTCGGTGTCAGAGTATATCAAGAAACAGATACTCCATAGTGTAAATCAATCTGTAAACACTACAGAGAAACTAGAAGTCGCAGGGATAAGGCTTGAGGGCAACAGGATAGTTAAGAAAACGGCCAAATCTTTACCTGAGAGCGTACCGCTTTACAATCCGATGGTACACAGGGCTGGGGACAAGGTATTAGTACAGAGGGGGAAGAAACTGGTAGAGACTATTATTCCTGAATTAGACGCAGACGGACAACCGATGTAGGAGGAATAGATGAAACTGATAATACCGCCTGAGTGCCAGATAGGAGCTCACACTTATAAAATAAGGATAAGCAATAAAGCACTAGATATTGCTGAGCTTCGTGGTCAAGTAAGATATATTACCCAAATTATAAGAATTTCAACACATACAGACACGATGCCAAGAACCAACTCAATGGTGTTTGATGCCCTTATCCATGAGATGTTGCACCCTATTAGCCATCTTTTTATGGGGGGAGAGCTAACAGAAACACAAATTGAGCAAATAGCTACAGGATTTACACAGGTACTCCTGTCGCTAGGTATCGAGCCTGACTTTTCTCAGATACCAGAGGAGAAACTATGAGGGAAGAAAAAGATACTTACAAGTATGAACTTCTATACAAGGGCAAAGTCGTATATCGAGGTATCACCTATGATTTGTCACGTCGTGGTGTCGAACATCGACAAGATTTTCCCGATGCAACACTAAAGCAGGTAGGAAGAAGCACAACACGATTAAAAGCGCTAGAATGGTGTTATAAAAAGGATAAGCTACCTTATCAGAGGTAGCCAGATACTAGAGGAGGCATTAAATGGATGAAATAGTGCGGAGTCGTGACATCCCAGAAATTCTAGAAATGAGGAAGAGGATTAGGGTTCAAGAAATTGAGACAGCAAAAATTCAAATTAAAGAAACAAAGGAGAAATTAGATAATCTATATGTAGAGTTAGTTCGTTTGGAGGAAGCGATGGAAACTACAGATTTGGATAAACCTGTTATCTTTGAGGTTAGGGCTTTATTACCCTTGGAGGGCAGAGGAGAGGTTATCCCCGTTCGAATGCCAACCTTTCATAGTACTGATTTATTATTAGTCCGTAAAGGTGATGTTCTCAAGATTGTATTAAGAGGCTATCCCACTGAGGAGGAAAATGGACACTAGCGAAATTTACATAAAGATGAGAATAGCAGCAATACCTGATATGGGCAAGGGAGAACCACTAGAGGAGACATTGCGTTCTAAAAACTGCTATGTTTTCGAGAATGACGAGTATTCCGTTTTCATTTCGGAGAATGGTAATTGGCATACCTTTCATCCTGCTATTGAGTTCGATAATGAGCAAGGAAGAACTTGCCAACTTGAACGCCAAGACCAGCTGCAGGCGATGGTTTCTGGCTCTGCTGAAATATGGGGAGAGATTGTTTACCTTGGCGCATTATTAAAGTTTATAGGGTTTATTTGTCAGTATAAGAAAGGACAAAGGATAAAATTCACAGAGAATATAGACGGGCTTACTTCAATGGAACAGTTATGGTTATCTTTTGTGCAATGGGAGCTTCGCCAAAAGAAGTGGGACGGGGAGAAATGGAAAGAATAACATTACCTACATTTATAAAGGAGGGTAAGAATGGTTACAAAAAGAAAGAGAAAGACCCAAGTCGGGAAACCAGTTGAGGAACAAGTTGAGGAAGCCCCTAAGGTAATTGAAACTTGCTTTTACTGTAGGGAGAGCAAATACGAGCCTTCTACAACTGGTTGCCCTGTTAGTGGCCATACACGTAAAAAGATGTAGAAAAGGTGATAGATTACGTACAGGTAAAAGGTGGCGTCTCTGAGGATGAAGCCTGTAGTTTAATAGCGGGGGTTCTTAATATTGAGAAATGTACACAATGTACCTTGAGAGAGTGCTTCTGGGATGAATTAGAGGATAAACTTAAACCTATTAAGGGTGAAATCGTGGACGAGGTCATAGAGAAGTTAAATGTGGTAAAATAAGATGGAGGTAAAATGGCAACAAAAACTAAGGTAAAGTGTGGGTTTAGCGAGAAATGCAGGGATGTGGATTCTACTCTGTGCGGTTCATGCAGTCATGATGAACTGAGAAGCTATTATGAACCAGTTTACAGCTATCCACAATATTCTTATCCCCATTGGCCGTGTAATTATTGGCCGTATTACCCGACTTATCCCCACTGGCCAGACAACAATTGGTGGACTACAACCACTCTGCTCTGTGCAACTAACGCTGACTTATCTACGTCTTTTTTTCAAAGGTAAAATGAAAATAAAGGCTCTATGTACTCAGTGTGGGAATGCGGTTGGTGTCCAACAAGATGAGAAATTTATTTCTATTTCAGCTTGCAAACAATGTGGGGTAGCTGTAATAGTTGTATGGGAGGAGTATAATGCCACATAAAGGGAAGGATAAAGACTACAAATCAACACCACAACATCCTAAGAAGAAGGGGAAATGAGCGGAATAAGCCAACGTATTTCACAGGAGAGGAAGTCGAAGGTCTTTGAATGGTTAGATACCCCTCCTCAGATGAAAACCCAGACCCGTTCTGAACTTCGTAAAGAACTTCATATGTCCTATAATCTCTGGCGGGATGTTGAAGCTGCATGGAAGTCTGACCGTGCCTCAGATGCGTATAAAGAACATAAGACAAAACGTATCAGAGCGATAATGAAAAAATCTCTGGCACTAGGTGATGACGTTGTTGTTATTACACCCAAAGAAGCGGAACCAGTAATAATAGAAGAAGATTATGACTCTACTAAGTGGTTAAGCGAGAGGACAGCCCAGGCTGATGAGGCTTTACTCAAATCCCTCAAGGCAGGAAGCCCCGCATCATTAAAGTTATTTTATGATTTACTAAACAGATTGGTAGAAAAGAAGGAGGTTACACATAAATTAGATGGTGGTTGGCTTGCAAGAGAACTTATCGCAGCAAGACGAGAGTTGGAAGATTCGGGAATGGTTGAAGTGCCAATTAAATCCCCTCCACTTCCTGACGGAGTATTGCTATCTTCAGGACAGAGCACAGACAAAGACATTAAAGTTTGAACCTTGGCCTCACCTTACCTGGCTTTTTACCCTTCTTTTTAATGAATGGCTGGCTGCTCGCCGAGAAAGACGGGGACACTTTCTTATTCTAGGTAAAGCCCGTCAACTCGGTTGTACTTGG
>SDBU01001046.1_pt1 | contig 40673 bp, 39 predicted proteins | sample 2277071 | NCBI WGS metagenome assembly SDBU01 (sample SAMN10397929, study PRJNA504765) | marine sediment metagenome | isolation source: marine sediment core GS08_GC12, 126 cmbsf | place: Arctic Ocean: Gakkel Ridge, Loki's castle | collected 2008 | reverse complement strand
TTTCAGGAGGGCTTTCTGGTTTTCTATAAAGGCGGAAAGGCCGATAATCCTGAGGTGTGCTAATTCTTTTTTGTGGAGCTGTTCTATTATATCTTCCAGGAGAGGACCCCATTTCGGATGATTGATGGCTTGCATTTCATCTATGATTACCAGAGAGACATCCTTTAATATTTTAGGGTATTTCAGGAGAAAGTAGTTGAATTTCTCGTAGGCCATTACCGCTATCTTATAAGTTCCCCCGATTATGCGGTAATCTTCTTCTCTGTGATTACGGGTAGAAATTACCGTCTCTACTCCATAGCTGCTATAAAGGTTTTTAAAGTGTCGGTATTTTTCTTCGGCTGGGGACCTTAAGGGGAGTAAGTAGATGATTTTTTTGTGGTGGGTTGCCTGGGAGATGGCGGCCATCTCTCCGATAAAACTCTTTCCTGAGGAGGTAGGGGCGATAACTAATAAATTATCCCCACAACTCAAAATTCCATAATTTTTTATGGCATCTTCCTGTAGCGGTAGTAAATAAGGGGATGGATTCTTTTCCCAGATGTTTAGAATAGAAAAGGGGATACCATATTTCTTTAAATCTTTAATTTTCATTATTACATTTCCTTTCTTTTTTGTTTATATAACTAAAAAATAGAACAAGTATTAGAATGACCTCTATTGCATACCTAAGATGAAAAGCAAAAATTCGAACATAAAATCACCTCCTTGATTAGAAAATAGTATCGAGAAAACAGTATCTAGTATATCCATTCCTCCCGCAAGACAGGCAGTCCCGCCCGTCTATTTTTATGTTTAAAAAAAAGTATGTGGTATAATAGTGTTAAATAAATTTTGAGATAAAAGCATTCTTATGCTATAATTTACTAAAGTTCATTTATTGAACATATCTTTTAACCTAAAGCATATTTTTACAGAGAATATAGACAGAATGCGAAGAGGGTGTGAAAATAAAAATAGGAGTTATACAATGGCGAAAATATTAATAACCGGCGCAGGGGGATTTATAGGCTCGCACCTTACTGAATATCTAGTAGAACAAGGACATAAAGTAAAGGCATTTGTTCGATATAATTCCCGTAATTTTTGGGGATGGCTGGAGAAATCAAAATATATTGATGATATAGAAATTTATTCAGGTGATATTCGAGATTATGATTCTGTCTGCGAAAGCATGAAAGGAATTGATTATGTATTTCATCTTGCTGCCCTTATAGGTATTCCTTATTCCTATTATTCACCTTTAGCCTATATAAAAACAAATATTGAAGGAACATATAATATTTTACAATCTGCTCGTGAACTTGAGACGAAAAGAATAATTCACACTTCAACAAGCGAAGTATACGGAACTGCCCAACATATACCTATAAATGAGAATCATCCCATTAATCCTCAATCTCCTTATGCAGCTACTAAATCAAGTGCTGACTATTTGGCTAAAACTTTTTATTTATCTTTTAATTTACCAGTTACTATTGTGCGTCCTTTTAATACCTTTGGTCCAAGGCAATCAGCCCGAGCTGTAATACCAACTATTATTTCTCAAGCCTTAAATGGTAAGAAAGATATAAAATTAGGCAATTTAAATTCAAGTAGAGATTTTAATTATGTTTTGAATACAGTAGAGGGGATGTATAAAATAGGCTTACATCCAAATGCTTTAGGTGAAGTTGTCAATATAGGGACCGCGAAAGATATTTCTATTCGTGATTTAGTTACCCTCACCAAGAAACTGACTAAAGTTGATTTAAAAGTTAAAGTAGATAGTAAGCGCATTAGGCCTGACAAAAGTGAAGTTCAAAGATTAGTATGCGATTATTCTAAGGCACACAATCTTACCGGATGGAAACCACGTTATACATTAGAAGAAGGCTTGGAAGAAACTATAAATTGGTTTAAAGAAAATTTAGAAATTTATAAAGAAGGAATTTATAATGTCTAATGTTTTTCTTGATGATCCTAATTTAGGTGATTTAGAAAAAAAATATCTTACAAAAGCTATTGATACAAATTTTGTTTCTGTTGTAGGTCCCTTTGTCCCGGAATTTGAAGAAAAATTTGCAGGTTATATTGGGGCCAAAAAAGCTGTATCGACCCAAAGCGGCACCGCCGCTCTTCACATGGCACTTTACCAGTTAGGAGTTGGAGAAGGGGATGAGGTAATTGTCCCTTCTCTTACTTTTATTGCTACCATAAATCCTGTTTTGTTCGTTGGAGCTAGACCGGTAATTGTAGATGTAGACCCTATTACCTGGAATATTGACCCACAGGAAATTAAAAAAGCTATTACTAAAAAGACTAAAGCAATAATTCCGGTACATTTATATGGAAGTGTCTGCAATATCGAGGAAATAATAAAAATTGCCCGAGAAAACAACCTATTTGTAATTGAAGATGCCACTGAGAGTTTAGGAGCGACTTATAGTAATAAACAGACTGGTACCTTTGGAGACTTTGGCTGTTTTAGTTTTAATGGGAATAAATTAATTACCACCGGTGGTGGAGGTATGATAGTAAGCAATAATCAAAAACAAGCTGAACATATTGAATTTTTAGTAAACCAAGCAAGAGATATTTCAAAAGGTTATTATCATCCTGAGGTAGGATTTAATTATAGAATGACCAATATTGAAGCATCTTTAGGTTTGGCACAGTTAGAAAGGATTGAAAATTTTTTAGAGAAAAAAAGAAAATTCAGAAAAATATATCAAGAAGTTTTTAATAATTTACCTTATTTTAAATTTCAAGAAGAATCTGATAATTCCTTTAGTAGCTGGTGGCTTACCTGTATTAAAATTGATAAAAATAATATAGATAATTTGATGTTAAAATTAAAAGAAAAAGGTATTCCTACCCGAAGGATTTTTATGCCGGCAAGTGAAATGCCCTATTTAAAGAAATTTTCAAAACCTTGTCCGAATGCTTATGAGATTTATAATCATGGTATATGCCTGCCCAGTTCGACTTTGAATGAGGAAAAGGATATAAAGAAGGCAGCAATAAATTTAAAAAAAGTTTTAGAGAAAAATTAACTATGAAAATAATTTTGTTTGGGAAAAATAATAAACCTGGAATTAAAGAAGTAATTGAATATTTGAATATTCATTTTAAGGAAGTAAAAATATTCTTAGGAGAAAGGAAAGATGAATTTCCAACTGAAGTAGAATATAATACTTCAGATATTTTAATATCTTATATGTCTCCGTGGATAATATCTGAGGAAATATTAAATAAAACAAAATTATGGAATATTAATTTTCATCCAGGACCTCCAAATTATTCAGGTATTGGTTGTACAAATTTTGCATTATATAATAGGGAAAAAATATACGGTGTTACTGCCCATCTAATGGAAAAGAAAGTCGATAGTGGAAAAATTATTGGTGTAAAAAGATTTTCTATATTAGAAAGTGATAACGTATATACTTTGACTTTAAAGAGTTACGGATTTATGCTTTCTTTATTTTTTGAAATATTAGATTATATTGTAAAAAATAATAAGCTTCCTGAATGTAATGAAAAATGGACAAAAGCTCCCTATACTCGAAAACAATTAGAAGAATTATGCATAATAACCCCCGATATGTCTGAAGAAGAAATTAAAAGAAGAGTAAAGGCAACTCAATTTCCAGGAATGCCAGGAGCATATATTAAACTCTATAATTATAAATTTAAATATAATGAGAAAAGGTGAATTAAGTTTTGTCGGTATAGGTACTACAATAATTCAAGGAACCAAAATAGGAAAAAATGTTACTATCGGTGCAGGAAGTATAGTAATAAAAGATATTCCTGATAATGTAATTGCTGTAGGAAATCTAGCGAAAATAATAAGTAAGAAAAAATAAGATTTGATAATTTTTTTTTGATTTAGTTGGTTTAAAATCATAAGAATTAAAAATAAGGGAAATATTTTAGAAATGAAAAATAACCATAATGTTTTTATATTTACCAGCACACGTGCAGATTATGGATTGCAGCGTTGGATTATAAAAGAAATGCAAAATATTAATGAATTTAATACTTATATAATTATAGGAGGTACTCATCTTTCAGAAGAATACGGAAACACAATTGAAGAAATTTTAAAAGATAATATAAAAAATATTATAAAAGTTCCTTTTTTAAATACATCATTAGATTCTTCTTCTCTAACTTCTTCAATTGGAAATGGACTTATTAAAATATCGCAAATTTTTAGTACTTACAAACCTGATTTTGTAGTTTTATTAGGAGATAGATATGAACTTTTTATTATGGCTATTGCAGCATTATTGCATCAGATTCCTATTATTCATCTTCACGGAGGAGAAAATACAACCGGTGTAATAGATGAGCAGGTGCGTCATGCTATCACCAAGATGGCTCATATACATATGCCTTCAACAGAATTATATGCAGAAAATATAAGTAAGATGGGAGAGGAAGATTGGCGTATTTATATTGTTAGCGCACCGGGTCTTGAAAATATAAAAAAATTAGAATTGTATAAAAAAGAAGAGATTTTAAAATTAACCGGCCTCGATGTTAATAAAAATACTATAATTTGTACATATCATCCGGTTACTCTTGAGGGAGAAGATAGTGTAAAATGGCAAATAAAAAATTTATTGGAGGCATTATCAAAATATGATTTCCAAATAGTTTTTACCAGGCCTAATGCAGAAGTAGGTTCAGACGAAATAGTAAATATGATAAAAAAATTTGTAGATAATAATCCAAAAGCCTATTTTTTTGATAGCTTAGGGTCAAAATTATATTTGAGTATTTTAAAATATGCAAAGGCTGTGGCAGGCAATTCTTCAAGTGGCATTATTGAAGTTCCTTCTTTTTTGATTCCGACAGTGAACATTGGAAATAGGCAGGAAGGAAGATTACAGCCCGAAAGCGTTATCCAAACAGGATATTCAGTCAATGAAATTTGTAAAGGTATAGAAAAAGCTCTGTATGGTACAGAATTTTTAAAAAAAATAAAAAATATGAAAAATCCTTATGGGGATGGTAATACTAGTAAATATGTAATTAAAGCAATGAAAGAGATATTAAAAATCCCCAAAGAAAAACTCCTAAAAAAGAAATTAGATTTTGAGGTAAAAGAGAATGAATGGCATAGATACTTCTAAAGTTTTCATTATCGCTGAAGCAGGAGTAAATCATAATGGTCGCTTAGATTTGGCTTACCAGCTTATTGATGTCGCTAAAGATGCGGGGGCAGATGCAGTTAAATTTCAGACATTTATACCAGACAAAACAATAAGCAAATTTGCTGATAAAGCGAATTATCAAAAAAAGACAACAGATAAAAATGAATCTCAATTGAAGATGATAAAAAAACTTGCTTTATCTTTTAAGGACCATAAAAAATTATTAGAATATTGTAAAAATAAAAACATTAAATTTTTTTCCTCGCCATTTGATTTAGACAGTATAGATTTTCTTAACAAATTAGGATTAGACACTTTTAAAATACCTTCAGGAGAGATAATTAATCTATCTTATTTAAAAAAAATTGGATCTTTAAATAAAAAATTAATCATGTCTACTGGAATGGCAAATTTAGGAGAAGTAGAATCTGCTATTGAGATTTTAGTAAAATCAGGGACAAAAAGAGAAAATATAACAATTTTGCACTGCACTACGAATTATCCATGTCCTTATATAGAAGTTAATTTAAAAGCAATGTTGACACTTAAAGAAGCATTTAAATTACCAGTAGGTTACTCCGACCACACACTTGGAATAGAAGTACCTATTGCTGCGGTGGCTATGGGGGCAAGAATAATTGAAAAACATTTTACTTTAGATAAAAATTTACCCGGTCCTGACCATAAGGCATCATTAGAACCAAATGAATTAAAGAAAATGGTAAAGGCTATAAGAAATATCGAAATAGCTTTAGGGAGTGGAGTAAAGAAGCCTAATAAAAGTGAAATTGAAATAATGAAAATGGTAAGGAAAAGCATAGTGGCTTCTAAAGGTATAAAAAAAGGTGAAATATTTACCAAAACTAATATTACTGTAAAGCGTCCAGGTACTGGTATTTCGCCTATGAGATGGGATGAGGTAATTGGGAAAAAAGCAAATAGAAATTTTAAAGATGATGAGCTGATATGATTGGTGATGTTAATTTCATAATTAATTTAAAAAGAGATATATTATGCATCATGAATTGTATTAAAAACCAATGAAAAATTTAATCAAAATTGAAAGAAGGAATTATTATGAGATACTGCAAAAAATGCGTTATGCCTGATACAAGGCCAAATATCAAATTTTATGATGATGGTGTATGTGCACCATGTAAAAATCATGAAAGGAAGAAACAGATTAACTGGGATTCCAGATGGAAAAAATTAGAAGAATTAGCGGATAAATATCGTGGAAGCAATGGAGATTATTATGATTGTATCATAACCGCAAGTGGTGGTAAGGATAGTCACTTTCAAACCCATATATTCAAAGAAAAATTAGGAATGAATCCTTTATTGGTTTCTGTTGATAATTTTTCATGGACTGAAACTGGAAGGATGAATTGGAACAATATAAGAAGTGAATTTGGTGTTGATGCTCATATGATTTCATTAAATCCAAAAGTTTGTAAAAATCTATTTAGAAAAGCTTTTTTTAAAATGGGATCACCTACATGGTATTTCGATAAAGCTATATATGCCTATCCTTTACAAATAGCGATTAAACTTGGAATTCCACTTATTATATATGGTGAAAATACAAATTATGAAAGAGGTGGTTCAGTTAATACTGATAATCCAAGCGCTCTTGAACAAATTAATAATGATGTTGTTAAACCTATTCCATGGAAAGATTTCCTTGATGATGAAATTTCAATGAAAGATGTTCAAACAGCAGTATATCCGTCAAAAGCAGATATAAAAAAGGCAAATCTTAATCCTATTTTTCTTAGTTATTATCTTCCTTGGAGCAGTTATGATAATTATATTTTTGCCAAGTCACGTGGATTTAAATCTCTTGAAGACACAGGGGAATGGATTCGTGAAGGTTTTATGCAACAATATGATCAAATTGATACAATTGGACTCTTAACACATACATGGCTGAAATTTATTAAATTTGGTCACTGGATAAACACAGATTATCTTTCCACTTATATAAGAGAAGATAGAATTTCAAGGGAAGAAGCCGTTAAATATGTTATAGAAAATGAATTTAGACTTGATAAAAAAATGCTAAATAATTTTTTAGAATTCACTGGTATCTCGGAAAAAGAATTCTGGCAAACAGTTGATAAATTTGCTAACAGAGACATTGTAGAAAAAAGAAATGGTGTTTGGAGATTGAGGAAAAATGTTATTGAGGCTTTAGTTAAAGGTGACGAAGTAAAAACTGGATAACAAATAAGGCGTTAAAATAATAATAAATAATGATTTGATATTTATATAAAGGAATGAGAATTACTAAAGACATTAAACAAGAAGTGCCAATTAAATGGGAGAATTTCAAATGAATTCTGAACAATATAAAAAAATGTTAATAAAACCTGATACCCCTCTAAAAAACGCCTTAAAACAGATGGATAAGGCCGGTTTACAAGTATTACTTATAGTAGATGAAAAGGAAAAGCTTTTAGGGATTGTAACTGACGGAGATATGAGAAGAGCAATTATAAAAGACCTTGATTTTAGAACCCCCATACAGGATATAATGACTAAGAATCCTATTGTAATATCTTATAAGAGTAATAAAGATGAAGCTTTAGGATTGATGAAAAAATATGAAATAAGACATATTCCAGTAGTTGACGAAAAAAATAAAATAATCGATATTTTTTTATGGAAGGATTTTTTAAAAAATGGTGAGATATCGTGTCCTATAAAGAATATTCCGGTAATAATTATGGCTGGAGGTAAAGGCAAAAGGCTTGACCCTTTTACTAAGATATTACCCAAACCTTTAATCCCCATAGAAGAAAAGCCGGTTATAGAAGTGATTATGGATAATTTTAAAAAATATGGATTTAACAAATTTATAATTGCTTTAAATTATAAAGCCGAAATGATTAAAATGTATTTTGCAGAAAATCCTAATGAGTATCAAATCGAATATATTCAAGAAAAAGATTTTTTAGGAACGATAGGGGCACTATCTTTAATTAAAGATAAATTAAATCAACTATTTATTGTTTCAAATTGTGACGTGATAATTGATGCAAATTATGATGACCTGTTAAATTATCATAAACAGAATAATAATCAGATAACAATATTAGGAGTAAGCCGTAATATAAATATCCCTTATGGTATTTTGAATATGAAAAATGAATGCGCGGATTTTGAGGAAATTATTGAAAAACCAGATTATCATTTTATTGTCAATTCCGGGGTCTATGTTTTAGAGCCAGAAATCGTTGATTTAATCCCGACAAATCAACCTACAGATATGCCTGAGTTATTAGTATTGGCGAAGAAAAAGGGATTTAAAATACAAGTTTATCCAGTTAATTGTTCCTGGTTTGATATAGGAGAGTGGGGAGAATATAAAAAAGCGATAGAATATATGGATAAACATAGCTAGTGAAGTTTGATAAATTGAGTGATAAAAAGATAATTAATATAAGATGAAATAGATTATTTAAAGAAGTTACAGTAAGGAGCAATTATTAAATTATTTATAAAATTATTGATAGTATTTCGAAAATAAGAAATTATAATAGATTATAAAAAGAGGAAGGCAATGGATAATAATATTTTCAGACCTTATATTATAGGTGAAACTGCATATAATCATGAAGGTGATATTAATTATCTCTATAAAATGATAGATGATATTGCAGAATTGAAATTAAATGCCATTAAATTTCATATGCTATTAAATCCTGAAAGTTATATGCAGAGAAAGCATCCTCTAATAAAGGAAATTGGAAAATGGACGTTTTTGGAGAATCAATGGAGTGAAATTATTAATTATTCAAACAAAAAGGGCTTGGATATAATTTGTTTATGTGATGATGTCGAAAGTATCGAATATATCTTAGAAAATAATATTAATATATCAGATATAGAACTTCACGCAAGCGGATTGAATGATTACTTTCTACTTGATGCTGTATCTAAGTTTAATAAACAAATTATACTGAGTGTCGGGGGTTCTACTATAGATGAAATTGCTTATGCTATTAATTTTTTAAAAAGCAAAGGAAAAAATAATATTCTTTTGATGTATGGTTTCCAAAGTTATCCTACTAAATATACTGATATTAATTTATCTAAGATGCTGAAAATCATAGATTTGTTTAAATTACCGATTGGCTATGCAGACCATACTGCATTTGATGATCCAAACAATGAAGTTATTAGTTGTATGGCAGCAATTATGGGCATTAATATTTTAGAAAAACATTATACTCCGGATTATGGAATAGAGCGGATAGATTACCACGCAGCTGTTGGCAAGATGCAAATGCTTAAAATAAAAGAATTGATGGAGTTAGCATCAAGGGTTTATGGTAATGGAAATTTAAAAATGTCAGAGGCAGAATTAGAATATGGGAATACCGGACCGATGAAAAAAGCCATTGTAGCTAAAAAAAATATTAAAAAAGGCGAGAAGCTTTCTCTGGATAATTTATGGTTTAAAAGAACAGTAGGAGAGAACCCAATAAAACAAAATCAATTTTTACAATTAGTTGGATTAAGGGCACTGCATGATATAAAGGAAGATGAAATAGTAAATTTTGCCAAAGTTAAATATAAATTTAAAAAAACTGACTTAGAAAACTTTATACATGTGAAAAAGGGCGGGAGAAAAAAATAATGAAGATAGGATTTCTAATTACTGCAAGATTAAAATCAATTCGATTGCCTAAAAAATTAATTTTAAAAATAAACGGAAAAGAAGTAATTCGTCATATGATAGATCGCTTAAAAGTATCAAAATCATTAAGTAATATTATTATATGCACTTCGGATAATCCTCAAGATAAACCTTTGGTAAAAATTGCCAAAGAGGAAGGAATAGATTATTTTCTTGGTGATGAAGAAGATGTTATTTTACGCTTATACAATGCTTCTAAGGAATTTAAATTAGATTATGTTCTTAATATAACTGCCGATTGTCCTTTGGTATCGATTGAGTATATAGACAGAATTGTAAAAGAATATAGGGAATCGAATGCTGATTTTATTAGATGTCTTGATTTACCTCATGGTTTTTATTCGTATGGATTAAAAATTGATGCAATGAAAAAAGTCTGTGAAATAAAAAAAGCTAATGATACAGAAGTATGGGGTAGATATTTTACAGATACTGGATTGTTTAATGTTGAAGATTTAGATATTCCCAAAAAATATGTTAGAAAAGATTATAGACTAACTTTAGATTATCCTGATGATTTTGAATTTTTTAAGAAAATATTTGAATATTTCGGTAAAAATACATATAGAACCCCAATTTCCGAAATTATTAAATATTTAGATAAAAATCCTCAAATTGTAGAAATCAATAAATATTGTGAAGAAATGTATAAAAAAAGAATTAAAGAGCAGATAAAATTGGAGGTGTAATTATTAAGAAAATATTGTTTTTTGGATTAGGCTCTATAGGTCTTAGGCATTTACAAGCACTGAATGAAATAGGTAAATTCGATATAGCAGCTTACAGAACTAAAAAGGGTTTGAAAAAAATACCAGAAGAGATAGGAAAAAAAATAAAATTTTTTTACAATGAAAATAATGCATTTGCTTGGAATCCGGATTTTATGATCGTTAGTAACCCTACTAGTTTGCATTTGAAATATATAACAAAATCTATTAATTACAATATAGATGCGCTAATAGAAAAACCTATTGCGAGTGATTTTACTAAGATTAAAAAGGTAGAGGCTAAGATTAGAGATAGAAAAAATAAAATTTACGTAGCATATAATCTAAGATTTCATCCTATTATAAAAAAAATAAAAGAAATTATAGATTCAGAGAAATTTGGAAAGGTTTTAAAAGCAGAGCTCTATGTAGGAGAATATTTACCCTTTTGGCATCCATATGAAGATTATAGAAAAAGTTATGCTGCAAAAAAAGAATTAGGAGGGGGAGTTTTAAGAACCTTATCTCATGAGATTGATTTAGGACAATGCTGGTTTGGAGAATATAAAAAAATATTTGCTAAAGTATTAAAGATTAGTGATTTAGATATAAATGTTGATGATAGTACTGATATTTTTGCTGAAATGAAAAATAAAATAATATTGAAAATTAATATGGATTATCTTAATCCTTTAGGCATAAGAAAAGGTGAAATATTTTTTGAAAAAGGTTTATTAAAATACAATTTTTTAAAAAAAGAAATAATATTTATAGATTATAAAAATAAAGAAAATGAAATTTTGTTAAAGATTAATCACTATGATTATAATGAACAATACAAATTGCAAATGATAAATTTTTTAATAAAAAATAATAAGGAATTGTGTTCGTTAGAAGAAGGTATAAATGTTTTAAAAGTGATTGATAAATGTGAAGAATCAAATCGAAAAGGGAGAATGATATATGTTTAGGCTTGATAATAAAGTTGTAGTTTTAATTGGAGGGAACGGGTATTTAGGAAGGAATTTTTCAAAGGCAATTTTAGAATACGGGGGGATAGTATACAGTTGTGATAAGGATAATACCGAATATGAAGATGTAAAAAAATTAAAAGAAAAATATCCCGATAAATTTTATTTATATAAAGTTGATTGTACGAAAAAAGAAAATATACTCGCCGCAAAAAATAAGATTTTTAATAAAGAAGGACATATTGATGTCTTAATTAATTCAGTGTCAATGAAAACAAAAGATTTTTATTTACCCTTTGAAGAAGCATCTTTAGAAAGTTGGAATATCGGTTTATTAGGAAATCTAACTGTACCCTTTTTGACTATTCAAAGTTTTATACCTGTTATGGTTAAACAACAAAAAGGGTCAATAATTAATATAGCATCACTTTATGGAATAGTTGGGAACGATCAAAGAATATATGAAGGTTCTAATTTAGATGAAGTGTATGTAAAAGGACATAATAAAATTAAACAATTGCATTCTCACGGAGTTTACAATGCTGCAAAGGGAGGTTTAATAAATTTTACTCGATATCTTGCGGCTTATTATGGCAAATATAACATCAGAGTAAATTGTATATCTCCAGGAGGAATATATCAAAAAAATGAAAATAAAATATTTGTTGAAAAATATAGCAATAAAACTCCTCTTGGACGAAAAGCCAATCCAGATGAAATAAATGGTGCAGTTGTATTTCTTGCTTCTGAGGCATCAAGTTATGTTACAGGCCATAATTTAGTTGTTGATGGTGGTTATACCATATGGTAAGTTTATAAAGAAATTCAATGACAGAGTCAAAAGGAATATAAAATATGATTATTTCAAAAACACCGTTTAGAATGAGTTTTGCCGGAGGAGGGTCTGATCTTAAAACATATTATCAACATGGTTATGGTTCTGTTGTGAGTACAACATTTAATAAATATATTTATATAACCGTAAATAAAAGATTTACTGATAAGATAAGAGTTGGTTATTCTAAAATAGAAGAAGTTAAGAATATTGAGGATATCGAACATAATCTGGTTAGAGAGGCATTGAAATTATTGGGGATTACAAATGGAGGGATGGATATTGTTTATATGTCAGATTTATTACCTGCCCAAGAAGGATCCGGGCTGGGGGGTTCAAGCAGTCTTATCGTTGGTACTTTAAATGCTCTTCATGCCTATAAAGGAGAGAATGTATCTGCCGAGACTTTAGTAAGAGAAGCATGCAAGATTGAAATAGAAATACTTGGACATCCAATTGGAAAACAAGATCAATATGCTGCTGCTTATGGTGGATTTAATCATATTAAGTTTAATGCAGATGAAAGCGTATTTGTAAACCCGGTTATTTTTAAAAAAGAAGTTATAGAAGAATTAAACAACAGACTGCTTTTGTTTTATACTGGTATAAATACAAGATCAGATACTATATTAACCGAACAAAGAAGAAAGACAAAAGATAATCTTAATATTTTAGATAAAATGGTTGGATTATCTGAAGAACTTTTAGAAGAATTAAAGTCTGGAAATATTAAAAGGTTTGGAGAAATATTACATAAGGGGTGGGTTTATAAACAAAAATTAGCCTCTAATATTACCAACCCAATTATAAACTCTTATTACGAAAAAGCAAGAGAAGCTGGAGCTGTTGGAGGTAAAATATTGGGTTCTGGTGGAGGAGGTTTCTTATTGTTTTATTGTGAAGAAAAAAATCAGAATGATGTGAGGAAAGCTTTATTAAATCTTAAAGAACTATTTTTTAAATTTGAGCCAGAAGGAAGTAAAATAATATATGTTAATGATTGAATACAAACATATTGAGCGAAGTAACTAAATTATTTTGGGGGATTTAAATAAAAATGGGATTCATAAAAAATTATTTTAAAGAACTAAAAAAAACAATTGATGAAATATCAGTTGAAGACATTAAGAAAGTTACTGATATATTATATAATGCTTATAAAAAAAATAAGCAGATATTCATTATTGGAAATGGAGGAAGTGCTTCAACAGCATCTCATTTTGCCTGTGACCTTAGCAAGGGAACGCTTCAAAGGATTTATGATGAAAAAGAAAAGCGATTCAGAGTGATATCATTAACTGATAATGTAGCTCATCTCACCGCATTAGCCAATGATTTAGATTATAGTGATATTTTTGAGCAACAGTTAAAAAATTTGATAAATAAGGAAGATATTCTAATATCAATAACGGGAAGTGGAAACTCACAAAACATTCTAAATGCTGTTGATAGTGCATCCGAATTAGGTGCAATAACTATAGGTTTTTTGGGATTTGATGGTGGTAAACTCAAAAGCAAAGTTGATTATTATATCCATGTTCCATCAAATCATTATGGAAGGATAGAGGATCTACATTTGGTTTTAGCACATCTTATTTCCTCTTATTTAACTGAAATGAAAAAGAACGAAAAATAAATTAATGAGGTTATTATGAACATTCTTGTTACTGGTAACAAAGGTTATATCGGATCGGTATTAACACAAATGCTTATTGAAAAAGGTTATTCTGTTAAAGGTTTTGATACAGATTATTATGAAGGAATTGAGAAAAACAAAGCTAATACCGAAATAAATCAAATATCTAAAGATATAAGAAATATTTCAAAAGATGATTTAAAAAATATAGATTCTGTTATCCATCTTGCCGCCTTATCAAATGATCCTCTTGGGGAATTTAACCAAAAGCTGACATATAATATTAATCTTGATGCAACAGTAAAACTTGTTAGCCTTGCAAAGCAAGCAGGAATCAAGAGATTTATTTTTGCCTCATCTCAAAGTATGTATGGCATTTCCAAGGTTGATAATGAGCTTGAGGAAGATAACAGCGAAAAAAACCCAATAACTGCGTATGCAAAGACAAAGTGGGATGCTGAATGTGAAATCAAAAAACTTGGATCAGATGATTTTGTCGTCGTTTGTTTTAGACCTTCAACAGTTTTTGGTGCAAGCCCTAAACTCAGATGCGATATAGTATTTGATAATCTAGTTGCCTGTGCTTATACGACTGGCAAAATAGAAATAAAAAGCGATGGCACACCCTGGAGACCGGTTGTTCATATAAGAGATGTTTGCAATGCTTTTATTGCTGGCCTTGAAGCACCGAAAGAACTTATTTCTAAGCAATCTTTTAATATAGGAATTAAAAATGGGAACTATACTATTAGAGATCTTGCAGAGGCAGCTCAAAAAGTTGTAAAAGGTTGTTCAGTTGTATTTACAGGAGAACATGGCTCTGATTCAAGAACATATAAGGTATCATTTAAAAAAATATTATCAGTTTTAAAAGATTATTATAAACCTGAATGGGATTTAATAATCGGGGGGGAAGAGCTTATAGTATTTTTTAAGAAAATAAATTTAACTGAAGAGATGTTTAGGGGGAGATTATGCAATCGGCTGCCTCAACTAAAATATCTTGTTAAAAACAATAGAATAAATAACAATCTTTTTTGGACTAATAATAACAGTTAAAAAATAATGAGAGGACACTATTATGGTATTGGTAAAGCAAGCAGTAATACTTGCAGGGGGCATTGGAACAAGGCTAAGGCCTTTAACTTATAAAATCCCCAAACCAATGATTAGATTAAACGACAAACCTTTTTTAGAATATTTATTAGAATTGCTTAAGGAAAATGGAATAAAAGAGGCTGTTCTGCTTTTGGGATATCTTCCTGACAAAATAAGAGAATATTTTGGAAATGGCTCCGATTTTGGAATAAAAATAAAATATTCTATAGGGGATGTTTCTTTTGAAACTGGGAAAAGGATAAAAAATGCAGAAGAATTGCTTGATAACAATTTTCTTTTGATGTATTGTGACAACTATTGGCCACTTAACTTTAAAAAACTAGTAAAATATCATAACAATCATAATGTTCTGGCAACAGTAACAATCTATACAAATAAAGATAATTTTACAAAAAGCAATATGAAGGTTGATGATCAAGGTTATGTTATTTTGTATGATAAGAGCAGAAAAGAAAAAAATCTCTCTGGTGTTGATATAGGGTTTTTTATTATTAACAAGAAAGTTTTTGAACTGATGCCAGATACAAATTTCTCATTCGAGAAAAAAATATTGCCTAAACTAACTGAGAAAAAACAACTTGCAGGTTATCTAACTGATCATAAGTATTATAGTATTGGGAAGATTGAGAGACTTCCAATAACTGAGCAATTTCTGAAACCCAAAAAAGTTTTATTCCTTGATAGGGATGGAGTGATAAATAAAAAACCACCTAAAGCTGATTATGTTAAGAGTCGGGATGAGTTTGAATTTCTTCCTGGCTCAATAGAGGCAATAAGCCTTCTTACAAAAAGTGGTTATGATATTTACATAATATCAAACCAGGCAGGTATAGCAAGGGGAATAATTACAACTGATAATTTAAAAGAGATTCATCAAAATATGACAAATGAAATTGAGAAAAAGGAAGGCAAGATTTTAGGTATATTTTACTGCCCTCATGGATGGGATGAGGGATGTGAATGCAGAAAACCAAAGCCAGGCATGTTTTTTCAGGCAGCAAAAGAACATCACATTGATTTAACAAAAGCAGTTTTTATTGGTGATGATGAGAGAGATGTTAAAGCAGGAGAGGCAGCAGGAGTTAATACAATCCTTGTTACTCCTAATAAAAGTTTTTTGGAAATCGTAAAAGATCTTATTAAATTTGACAAAATAATACTGTAAAATAATAAATGGATTTAACAGATAATTTTAAATAAAAAATAGGTTATATTATATGACTATGAAAAAAATCAGCGAATGTAGGGTATGTAAAAATAAAAATATTAGAGATTTTTTCAATTTAGGTAACCAACCCTTTGCAAACTCTCTTCTTAAAACACCTAATGAAAAAGAAAAATTTTATCCTTTATCCTTAAGCTGGTGTCCTAACTGTAATCTTGTTCAGCTAAATCATACAGCAGATCCAAAAGAGCTTTTCTCGAATTATGTTTGGGTTACTGCAACTTCAAAAACAGCAAAGGAACATGCGGTAAATTTTTACAAAGAGATTTTGTCAAGAACAGAAAATCTTCATGAAGGGTATACTCTTGAGGTTGCAAGCAATGATGGAACTTTCTTAATTCCTTTTATTGAAAATGGTTATAAGGCTTTAGGAGTAGACCCTGCAAAAAATATTGCTGATAAAGCAATAAGGGAAGGAGTTTCTACAATATGTGGGTTTTTTGGCGAAGAGTTGGCAAAGGAAATAGTTAGAGAGTATGGATATACACAAGTTGTTTTTGCTAGAAATGTTCTCCCACATGTAGCAAATCTTCACGATTTTGTTAAAGGACTAAGATTATGCTTAGAAGACGAAGGATTATTAGTTTTAGAGGTACATTATGCAGAGAAAATATGTGAGGAATTACATTATGACTCAATATATCATGAGCACCTATGTTACTTTACCCTTAAAAGCATAGAACGGTTGATCAATCAATATGGATTATTTGTTTTTGATATTGAAAAAAGTCCTATAAGTGGAGGATCCCTCGTATTGTATATTAAAAAGAATAAAACAGAGGAAAAACCCATAGTTCAATCATACAGGGAAGTTGAAAAAGAAATTGAATTAAATAAATTAAGCAGCTGGGAAGAATTTGCCAAAAAAGCATATTCACATCGTGAAGAATTATTAGAGATAATGAATGATTTGAAAAAAGAAGGCAAAACAATTGCGGGTTATGGCGCATCCGCAAGAAGTTCCACATTATTGAATTTTTGCGGAATTGATACCAAATTTATTTCAATGATTGCAGACCAGAACCCTCTTAAACAAGGACTTTACACTGCAGGAACCCATATTCCAATAGATAGTCCGGAAAAAGTAATAAAAAAGAAACCCGATTATGTATTTATCCTGGCATGGAATTTTGCTGATGAAATAATTGATATACTGAGAGAAAGATTCAATTATACTGGTAAGTGCATAGTACCTTTGCCAAATAATCCAAAAATATTAAGGATTTATAAATAATATGATAATAAAAAAAGGGAAAATTAAAGGAATATTTAAAATCAATCTAGAACCTCATAAAGACCATAGAGGATTTTTTATGAGAACATATGAAGAAAAAGCATTCAAGAACCTTGGATTGCACAAAAGTTGGGTTCAGGAAAGCCATTCTTATTCTAAAGAGAAAAATATTTTAAGGGGCCTTCATTTTCAGTTTCCGCCATATACGGAAGCAAAACTTATCAGAGCTGTAACTGGAGAAATATTTACTGTTGTTGTAGATTTAAGAAAATGTTCTTCAACTTTTGGTAAATGGGAGAGTATGATTATTTCAGGGAACAATAATAAAATGATCTATATATCAAGAGGATTTGCAATGGGAATGTGTACATTAACTGACAATTGCACCCTCCTATACAAAATTGATAATTATTATGTTCCCGAAAGCCAAGGTGTAATCCAGTGGAATGATACTGATATTGGAATTAATTGGCCTATCAAAAACCCAATTGTATCGGAAAGGGATTTAAGAGCAATAAGCTTCAAAGAATTTGTTGAAAAGCATGGAGGATTGGAAGTATAGAATGAGAGTATTCATTACCGGTGGTACGGGTTTTATAGGAAGATATGTATTAAAGCATTTGGAAAAAGAAGGGTATAATATTTTACTATTAACTCGTGCTTCTAAAGAAAACTTTTCTTCTATTATAAGCTCTAAAAAAGTTGATATTGTTTCAGGGAATCTTTCAGATATAGATAAATGGAAGAATGAACTTATACAATTTAAACCAAGCGCTGCAATTCATTTAGCCTGGGAGGGAATACCTGATTATGGAGTCGAAACAAGCATAAAAAACCTTAAATATGGATTAAATTTATTTGAAGAACTTGCTGAAATAGGATGTAAAAAAATTGTTTGTACCGGAAGCTGTTGGGAATACGGACAAAATCAGGGGAAAATTAGTGAAAATTTATTAGCAAAATCTTTAAATGCTTTTACTGCAGCAAAGAATGCGTTACACTGTTTAGGGAGAGAAATTGCAAAAGAAAACAATATGCAATTTATCTGGACCAGACTTTTCTATGTGTATGGCCCGGGACAAAGGGAAAATTCCCTTATTCCTTACATAGTTAAATGTGTGAAAGAAGGTAAGAAACCAAATCTTAAAACACCTTCTGCAAGAAATGATTTTATTTATGTTGAAGATGTTGCAAAAGCAATTGTAGCGATATTAGAAAAATGTGACCAAAGTACTGTTTATAACATTGGTTCTGGTTACTCAATCAGCATTCAAGACATTATTAATATTGTATACAATGGATTAAATTTTCAACACAAATTAAAAAATGGTATGCTCAAAACAGAAAACATTTACTCTGATAATTTTTGGGCAGACATATCAAAAATTAAAAAAGAAATTGGCTGGGAGCCAAAAGTAAATATAGTAGAAGGAGTTAAAAATACTGTGTCTTATTATAAATAAGAATTATTATGGCAGGACGCCATAATAATTGAGAAATTATGGAAGTAAATTAATTATAAAAATATAAAGGATGATAATATGAGTAATTATGAAAATATTCTTTCATTAAGAAAATATGTTCATACAAAAGAGAACAAAAACATCAAGGAATTAGAAAAAGCAGCAATTAAATGGGCAAAGGTTTCTGCAGAGAATCGTTTATCTTATGAGATTGACTGGCTCGGGGTTCCAATAATCCAGACTCCTGAAGATATGATACTCATGCAAGAGCTAATTTTTAAAATCAAACCAGATGTTATTATCGAAACAGGGATTGCTCATGGGGGTTCGCTTATTTATTATGCATCATTACTAGAATTATTAAGTAAGGGAAAAGTCATAGGAATAGATATTGAAATAAGGGAACATAATAGAAAAGTAATTGAAAAACACCCAATGTTTAATAAAATTGAATTAATTGAGGGAAGCTCTATTTCTGAAGAAACAATTGAAAAAATCAGAAAAATAGTGCCCAAGGATTCCAAAGTTATTATTTGCCTTGATTCAAATCATACAAAAAATCATGTTTTAAAAGAACTGCAACTTTACCATGAATTTGTAAATCTCGGAGGCTATATTGTCGTATTTGATACCATAACATCAAAGTTATCAAAAGTGAGCAGTTCTGAAAAAATCTATCTTAATAATAGCCCAGAAGAGGCCATAGAAGGATTTTTAGAGGAACATAATAATTTTGAAATTGATAAAAGTTATAATAAATTATATGTTTCTTCTAGTCAAGATGGGTACCTAAGGAGAATAAAATGAAAGTCGTTGTTACCGGAGCAAAAGGTTTTATTGGAAGAGAGTTAATTTCCCAGTGTAAAGAGCGAGAAATTGAAGTTATTGGTATAGATATCATCAAAAGTTCTGAAAAAAATTATTATAAAGCAGACATAACATCTAAAGAAATATCTAAAATTATCCCTGAAGGAACAGATGCAATAATCCAGTTAGCTGCATTATCGAGAGACCCAGATTGTAGAGACAAAGCTTATGAATGTTTTAATCTTAATGTCATGGGCACTTTAAATCTTATTGAAGCTGCACAAAAAAAGAACGTTAAGCAATTCATCTTCGCTTCCAGTGAATGGGTCTATGATAATTTTATAGGAAATGAAATAAAAAATGAGGGCTCGCTAATAAATATATCAAACCATACGTCCGAATATGCACTTTCTAAGTTAGTAAGTGAGGCAAATTTAAGACAAAAATATCAACATGGTTTTTGTCCCGTAACTATACTGCGTTTTGGAATAATTTATGGTCCAAGAAAAACTAATTGGTCTGCAGTAGAATCTCTTTTTAATGCTGTAAATACAAAGAAAGAAATAGCTATTGGTTCATTGAAAACAGGAAGATGTTTTATTCATGTATCCGATATAGCTTCAGGTATTATCAAATCAATAGGTCTTGAAGGGTTTAATATTATAAATCTCCAAGGGAACAGATTGATAACATTGAAGGATATTATTGAAACTTCAAAGAAAATATTAAACAAAAATCCAAAAATAATAGAAAAAGACTCAAATAACATAAGTATAAGAAATGTTTCAAATGAAAAGGCAAAGAAATTATTAAATTGGGAACCTAAAATCAATTTAGAGAAAGGGTTAAATAAGCTAAACTCTTTTTTATCAAACGAGGAGGATGTTTGAGTATGAGTTTATGTAATCCTAAGAATTGTTTAATCTGCCAATCCAAGGATTATAGAGTTATTTTTTCTTATTATGAACCTGATCAATACGAAGTAGCTGTTGAGGTGAGCAAAGAAGGATATTTTAGAAAATGGGTTCAATGTAAGCAATGTAGATTTTATTATTCAATCTATTCAAGAGAGAAAAATATCCTTGACAAAGTCTATACTTCTACATACGGAAATAAGAATTCATCGTGGAGGAAAGATTCATCAGAAGAAAGGTTTAAACAAGTTATAGCACTTCCGGAAGGAGAATCTGAAACAAAATTTCGAGTTAACTGGATAAAGAAGAACGTTAATGATAGTTGGAAATATGAGTTGTTAAAACAAGCTACTCCCCCATACAATGTGTTGGAACATTTAAAAGATCCTATTTCTTTTATTAAGGATTTACACAATGACATGACTTCTAATTCTTTTCTGTATATTGAAGTTCCTGATGCCATTTGTTTTAAATATAAACAAGCACAAGATGATATATTCAACTCATGCCACTCATGGATGTTTGGTCCAAATACATTAACTCCTCTTTTAGACCGCTGTGGATTTGAGATATTTTGTTTAAATCGTGTAAAAACAAAAAGAGGTCATTATGCCTTAATGGTACTTGCAGGCAAAAAATAATTTATAATATTAAAGATGAAAAAAATAAATAAAAAATTGGATGGAGTTATAGAAATAATTCCAGAACCCCATGAGGATTCAAGAGGGTTTTTAGTTCGTTTTTATGATAAAGAAATATTCAAAAGTTTTGGTATAAATACAAAATGGGTTCAGGAAAGTCGTTCTCATACTTATAAAAAATATACATTAAGAGGATTGCATGTTTAACTGCCACCACATTTAGAAGCAAAGCTCATAAGAGCAAGAAAGGGTAATAATATGAAAAAAAATAATAATATAGAGATAGCAAAACAGATTTTAAGGGTGAGACTCGGCCAAATGCTTATTAACGAGAAATATAAAAATGGAGAATTTAAAATACCAATACATTTGGCGCTTGGTCATGAAGCAATAGCAGTTTCAGTTGATTCAATTATGGAAGAAAATGATAAGTTAATTCTTAGTCATAGAAATATTCATTATAACTTGGCAAGAGAGAAATCTTTGAAACCTGAAATTGATGAATACTACCTAAAAGAGGAGGGATTATCTAAAGGGCAATTAGGTTCCATGAACTTGGCAAATGAAAAAAAGGGAATAATATATACCTCCAGCATCTTAGGTAATAATCTACCTGTTGCCACAGGAGTGGCATTGGGTAAAAAGGTAAAAAATGAAGATGGAGTTGTTATTGTAGAAACAGGAGATGGCGCTCTTGAAGAAGGTAGTTTTTACGAAAGCCTCGTTTTTCTTAAAAGCAGTTACCTTCCGATATTAATAATTATTGAAAACAACGGATGGTCTTTAGCTACTAGAATTAAAGAAAGACGTTGTGATATTGATATAAAAAAGTTAACAGAATCAATAAACATCAAATATGAATTGCTGGATTCTAATGACACATATGAATATATTAAGAAATTAAAAAATCTACGTGAGTATACCCTATTAAATAAAACACCGGTATGTATAGAAGTTAGACTTACAACACTTGGGAGTTGGTATCTCAAAACAGATGAATACCCAAATGGAAAGTTTATTAATTATCATGCAGGACCAGCACCAACGGTAAATGTTAAAAATGGAGCACTACTCAAAGAATCAGATAATGATCCGGTTTTTGTTCTACGAAAATATTTCTCAAAAGAAGAAATTGAAGGAACAAGTCAGGATATTTTAAAAAAATTAGGAGAGGAGATAAATTGAAATACGTTGAATTTGTAAATAAAAAGTTAAGTCAAAAAATATTAGAATCTAAAAGAGTTGTTCTTTTTGGACAAAAGATTAGCGCTGGTTCATGTCTTTCGGGACTTACAAGGAATTTACAAGTAAAAAAAAGAGATTATGTAATTAACACACCAAATTGCGAAAATGCCCAATGTGGAATTGGTTTTGGTTTAATGATAAACGGAGTTTCATCGATTTTTTTTATGAAACAACAAGATTTTCTTTTATTAGGAATAGATCATCTTGTTAATACATACAATTTTATCAGACGGAAAAAACCTTCAGCGTCTTTTACTATAGTTACAACTGTTGTAGATAATGGCTATCAGGGATTACAGTCAAGTCTAAATAACTTTGGAGATTTTTGTTCAATAGCTAGAGTTCCTGGTTTTACTATAACTAATAAAGAGGATATAAAACAAATAATAAATACACGTTTTATTTCTCCTGGGTTTAGAATAATTGGTGTTAGTCAAAGATTGTTTAAAACAGAATTACTTGATGTAAGAAAAATCTATTCAAACGAAGAAAGCACATTATTTCAATATACAGAAGGAAGTAATGTAACTATTGTTTGTTTTAATTTTTCATTTCCATATGGTTTTGAGCTATATAGCAAACTAAAAGAAAAGAGAATTGCTTCATCCCTTTTCTCAGTAAATGCTGTTACACCAATAAAATGGGATAAAATAATTAAGGATTTGAAAAAAACAAAAAAATTAGTTGTAATTGATGATAGTAAGAGTGAAAATCTTTCTTGTTATAATTTCCTAATGGATGCCTATGATAAATGTCAGATAAATAATAAAATAATTATTAAAAAGGATTTTTCAAAAGATTGGCTTTCTCCAAACCTTGACCAGCTTGAAATTAATTATAATAATATTATTGAGAGACTAATTGAAAAAAGATATGATGAAAAATAAAATGACAAAATGTACCATTCTGATTCCAACTTACAATCGTCCAGAGTACCTAAAACGAATATTAAGTTATTATAATGGATTTGAAGAAAATTATAACATAGTTATTGCGGATTCCAGTTCAATTGAGAACAAAGAAATAAATAAAAAAAATATTTCACTATTTTCAAATTTAGATATATTATATCTTGACTATTATTCATCAAAAATTAACCCATTTCACAAATTTGCAGATATGGTGAATTACGTTGAAAAAAAATATTGTGTATTTTGTGCTGATGATGATTTTATTATTCCAAATGGGATCAACCAATCAGTGACTTTTCTTGAAAAGAATTCTGATTTTTCGGTAGCCCAAGGAAGGTTTATTGCTTTTTCTATAAAAAATAATAAAAATAAAGGATCGAAACAATTTCATTGGGTACCTATTTATGCAAGTAAATCAATTATTTTTTCAGATCCAAAAGACAGATTGTATGAACATTTATCAAATTATACATTACCAACTATATATGCAGTTCATAGAACGGATTTAACAAAAATGATTTTTAATGAAACTATTAAATATGTGAGCGATGATCAATTTATCGAATTATTACCATCACTGCTTGATTTAATATATGGCAAAATGAAAAAATTAGATGTTCTTTATAGTTCCAGAGAGATGATTGTTGGTTCTGGTGGCCAAACCAGTAAGAGCTTAGAAGATTTTAGGAAAGAAGGCACGTATGAAAGTAAATATATTGATTTCAAAAATTGTTTAGCCAAACATCTATTAAAAAATTCTCAGATGGATAGTGATGAAGCAAAAGAGTTAATTGACGAAGCTATGTCTAAATATTTGAAAAAATATTATTTTAAAAGCTTTAAACATATTTTGATTAGTAAAATGAAAAATCTATTAAATGCTTTAGATTTACCTGAATCTATAGATAAAAATTTAAGAATGTTTTATCGGAAAATATTTACCCCTAAATATAATTTGAATAAATCAAAAGAGTATTATAATTATAAAAAAATAGTTGAATCCCCAAATTCTAAGTATTTTGATGATTTTGAAAGAATTCAAAAACATGTATCATTATATTCAAAAAACAATAACGAAAAAGATAAATGGGTGGAGAAATAAATTGTGTTTAAAAAACTGAGCAACTTAATAAAAAAACTAAAGATTATCATTACACCTCAGGAAAAATGGCCGTTATTAGTACTTTTTGCAAGCATTTTACTGGCAGCACTTTTTCAAACTCTTGGGGTGGTTTCAATTCTACCCTTTATGAGTATCATTATGCAGCCGGAAATAATAGAAAGTAATAGATGGCTAAGCTGGGTGTATAGCTCCTTTGGTTTTACAAGTGTAAACAGATTTATCATTTTTATCGGCTTTCTCATGCTGCTTTTTATAATTATCGGGAACCTAACTTCAGCTCTTGCCACCTGGCTCAAAGTTCGTTTCGTATGGAGAAAAAATCATAATATCTCTTCTGCTTTATTAAAAAAATATCTATCAATGCCTTATGTCTATTTTTTAACCCAAAATACCGCTGATTTAAGTAAAAATATTCTTAGTGAAGTTAATGTTTTGACTCATGATTTTATACTTCCATTGATTGAAATTATGGTCAAGAGCTTTGTTGCTATAGGCATTTTATCTATGCTTTTGTTCACAAATATATATATAACTATATTATCAGTAATTATATTCGGTGGTTCATATGCTCTAATCTATTTTTACTTTCACGATAAATTAAAAGCAAATGGTGCCAAGAGATTAAAAGAGAACAAAATGCGTTTTAAGACCGCCGGAGAAGCTTTAGGCGGTATAAAGGATATTAAAGTGATGGGAAGAGAGGATTTCTTTTACCACAGATATTTAAAGCATTCTCTCGAGCTTTCCAATTTACAGGCATGGAGCGCATTGATAAGGACAATGCCTAGATATTTTTTAGAAACTATAGCCTTTGGAGGGATTGTAACTCTGGTACTATACTTTATCACAACAACGGGAAATGCAAATGAAGTAATCCCCATGATAAGTTTTTTTACCTTTGCGGCATATCGCTTGATGCCAGCACTACAAGTGATATTTGTATCTTTTACCCTGGTTAGATTTTCTCAAATGACGGTAAATAGAATAATAGAAGACCTATCCGAAAAGGGTGAATTTAGAGAACAATCTTTAATTTACGAAAAAGAACCAATAAAACCGATGCCTTTCAATACTTCTTTGCAACTAAAAGAGGTCTCTTATAATTATCCCAATACCAATGAACCGGTAATTCATAAGATAAGTTTACTAATACAGCACAATACTTCAATAGGCCTGGTTGGTCCTACTGGAGCTGGCAAGACTACCCTGGTTGATATTATCTTGGGACTTTTAATTCCTCAAAAAGGAGAGTTTTCTGTTGATGGGGTTAAAATAGGGGAGAACAATATTTTAAACTGGCAAAAAGATTTAGGTTATGTACCCCAGCATATTTATTTAAGTGATGATACCATAATGAATAATATTGCCTTTGGTATCCCTGGTGAGAAAATTGACCGGAAGGCTGTGGAACACGTCGCAAGAACCAGCAATCTTCATGACTTTATTATTTCAGAACTACCCAATGGCTATGAAACTATAGTAGGAGAGCGAGGGATTAGGCTAAGCGGGGGAGAGCGTCAAAGGGTAGGTATTGCCAGAGCTCTTTATCATAATCCGGAAGTTTTGGTGCTTGATGAGGCGACCAGTTCCCTTGATGGAATTACCGAATCCGCAGTTCTTGAAGCGATAAATAATGTAGCAAAACTTAAAACCATGATTATTATTGCCCACCGGCTGACCACGGTGAAGGATTGTGATTTAATCTATCTGATTGATAAAGGAAAAATCATTGCTCAAGGCACTTATGATGAGTTAATGAATTCAAGTGCATCTTTCAGAGCTATGGCGAAGGTGAATAATTAAAATATGAATTCCAAATTAAAGGAAAAAAACTGTAAACTAGAAGGACGGAATACCGTAGCAAACATTAGCTAAATAATAAGCCGTGTAAAATAGTTAAAAAATAGGAGATTCCAGAGACCGTGAAATATGGAGATTCAAAGTATAAAAAAGTAATATGGGTTGAAAAATTAGGTATCTTACATGTATTATTTTTTGTAATTAAAAATTTACGCTATAATATGATTATATCCCAAAAACTAACTATTTAAAACAACATATTTAACCTAAGCAGCAAATTTAACTCCGTAGGTCCTTTGAAAACTAAATAGCGAAAATAAATGGTTATATAAAAGAGCAGAAAGCTCGGGTATAGGCCTATTTATCAACTCTTTTATCAATCTCTTACAGTTTATGGCCGATATCTTAAATCCTAACCACACCTTTGAACGTACTTCTCCCCTTACCGGTAGATGATCTATCTTGTACCTCCCGCGAAGTACGGAGGGTATACCCTCAATCCCGGCTCTTTTTTTAGCTAACTTTTGATACTCGGAGGTTCCCATTCTAGTGATAAGTTGAGAGCGGTGTAAGGTCTTCTCTGATACTCTAAAGAGATAACTCTTCTTTTGTTTTGTAACCGGACAATCTTTACGGAAGGGACAACTACTACAGTGTTTCTTATCAAAGTGTGCACTATAGGACCCTTCTTTAAACTTACTATCTATAGGTTTATGACCAAAAGGGCATTTCTTTACCAAGGGACCATCTTTATACCTTTGGCTCTGGCTTTTTTGTTTATCTCTTCGGAGTAATAGGCACCATCTGTTAGGAGTAAAGTATCTTCTAATTTTTCAATTGCATCTTCAGCGAATTTCTGATCACTGTAAGTATTCTTTTGTAAGTCATAGCCCTCTATCATCCGATTGTTATCATCGAACTTCTCTACTATATTAGCGGTATAACCGATGTGTCCGGCAGGAATTATGTTTCAAGCAGTAGGGAGACCATCAATTGGAACAAAAATAGGGGCTGCGGGAGTTATAATTTTGGCAATTACTATTTATCCTTTATCTTTGAAGTGGGGAATAACTGGTACGGCAGTGTCAATTCTCTTAAGTACTTTAATTACCTTGCCAGTACATTGTTATATGGCTATCAAAATATCGAAATGTTCTGTACGGGAATTTTTTACACCGATTTTATTAGCAATGATAAATACAGGAATAATGATGAGTGCGGTTTTTGGGGGTTAAAAATTATCTTTTTACGAAGATTGGTTTTGTGCAATTTTTTTCTTTGGTATTTATAGGAGCGCTAGTCTATTTTATAGTAGCTTATTTCTTTGATAGATATTTTAATTATGGAATCTATAAATTAATTCAAGAGAGAATAGCTGCTTTAAAAATTAATAGGTTACTAAAAAATAATAGTTAAATAATATAAAAATTATATATGAGGTTATTTATGTTTATATGTGATTACTTAGATGAAAATGTTAAGAATTATTTAAATGTCAATAACTCAAGCAGAACGATACTCACTTTTTTTAAAGAACCCTTTGATGAATATAAAGGAAATAAAGTTATATTTATTGATGATATGCTTGATAATAGGGATTATCAAACTATAGATAATTATGCTAAAAATATATTGAATATATTCACTGGTTCCTTAAAATTTCATGGATATGATTTATTTAAATATCTGATACCAGAATTTGAGGTAAAACTCGGTAAATTATGTAAGTATAAATATAGCATAGATAAACTTTGCAAAATAAAGAGTATTTATAATTTAACATGTTCTACTAGCGAAAAAAGCTTAATAGAATGGATTAAAAATGATTATAAAGTAACTTTATTGCCTTTTTGCATGAAAAATTTAGAATTATCTATACTGGCTAGAGAAATAAGAAGAAAAATAGTTTATTCTAAACTTCGTTATACTATTGAATCTTTTGTATCGTCCTTTTTTCTTGAAGATCACAGAAAAAACATTCCTAATATATTATGGGCAGTAGCTGGAAATTCTGTGCCTAGTTCACCATTAATGGATGAATTGATTAAAGATTTTAAAATATATTTATTTGATGTTCATAGGGGTAGTAAATTAGGATTTATTAAAAAAAGGAAAAAAGTCAATTTATTAAAATTAAAAAATTATAAAGAATTTAGGAAAATACGTTACCACAAAAAAAAAGAATACAATGAAATTATAAATAAAGTATCATATAAAATGAAAATAAAACAAGAACAAGCAGAAAAAATATTGAATTTACATAATAAAATAGAAGAATTAATATTATGTGTATGTTTGTTAGAGGAAAATATTGGGAAAATAGATTTATTGATGGTAAATTCTTCAGTAGATAATATTATGGCACTTTCAGTAGATTTTTTTAAGAAGCACAAACTACCCTCTATTGAAATGATTCATGGATTCCCTGACGTAAGTAGGGTTAATAAAAATATTAGCAAAGTTGCAGTTTATGGTCAAAGAGATAAATTATTTTATACTAATCATGGTGCGGATGTTCATAAAATTGTTCTCACTGGAACCCCTCGTTATGATAAATGTTTTTATATCAAAGAAGAAAATAAAAAATACAATTATTTATTGCTAATTCTTGACTGGATTCCTTTTTCCCCGAGCTCAAATACATCAAGGGTAATATTTAAACAGGTCACGTACATGGTTAGACTTATCGAACAACTTCAAAAGGTTAAATTAATAATAAAACTTCACCCCACGCAGTCTGAAAACGAATTAATGTATGTAAGAAGTTTAGTGTTTAAAAATAATTATTATAAGAGGTATGTGGAAGTTGTTAAAGATAGTGATACAAATGAATTGTTAAAAACGGCAAGTATTGTATTTACTCATTCATCAAGTGTAGGAGTAGAGGCATTGTTGATGAAAAAAGCAGTAATAATTTTAGATATTCTTTCAGGATTTAAACCAATATATAAAGGATATAACGGCTTCTTAATAGCAAAAGATTTTGATCAAATTTTGATGTTAACAAGAAAAGTGTTAAGAGATATTGATGAATATTTAAGATCAAATTCAAAAAATATTGAAAAAACAAAAAAATTTTTCTATGATGATTCAAAAGGTGAAAGTTATAAACGAGTAGCAAATTTAGCAAGAGATTGTATAAACGTATATAATAGCAATAATTTTTAGAATTTAATATTGTACACATTTTGTCTGGATAAATTAAAATGTTTATTATGATAATAGTTGGAATATTGCATTTACTAATCTTTGGATCGTTAATTTTCAGATTTAATTTAAATACGAGTGAATAATACGATGTCAAATTACTAGCACACAAAATCTTATGCGTTGGTAAGATTAGGGAATAACTATGTCAAATCCTTATATGATTAAGCGCAGAAATTTTGTAAAATATTTTATCCTATCATTATATCAAGGTTTTGTTGTTAGCTTTTTGATATTCAAAAAAAGAGAAGATTTTAAATTTAAATTTATATTTACTAATATAAAAGCTACTTTTACTTCGATCTTTTTTAATCCACAAATCAGGAGTCGGAACAATGATTGAAACTATTAAAGATATTGCAAAAAGTTTCTTATCAAGACTAATAAAAAATGTCTTAACAAAAGGAGAAAGTATATTCTATCATAAATTCTTTATTAAAAATAAAATGATTATTTTTAAGAGCAAAAACAGATGAAAACTATTTTAATTTTAGGCGGAACAGGGTTTATAGGGTCAAATATCATTGATGTTTTTACAAAAGAAGGCTATAAAATTATTGTACTAGTAAAAAATAAAATTAGGACCGAAAATTTATTATATAATAAAGATAACATTACTATTATTGAAGGCGAATTAAAAGATAGTAATATCATCAAAAACATAATTTTAGAATTCAATATAGGGATTATTATTCATTTAGTTTCAAATTTGATTCCATCTAGTTCAGAAAAAGAATTCAATCAAGAATTATTAAATGTAGTAATACCAACTTACGGAATAATAAATTATATAAGCTCAAAAAAAATAAAATTTATTTTTTTCTCTTCAGGTGGAGTAATTTATGGAAAGTCAGATAAAAAACATACGGAATCAGATAGCTTAAAGCCAATAAATTATTATGGTTATTTAAAATTGTTAATAGAAACTTATATAAATTTTAAGCATAGAATAGATGGTTTAAACTATATAATTATAAGACCTTCAAATGCGTATGGCACACACCAAAAATTGAATAGAAATCAGGGGTTTATAGCTGTAGCAATTTCAAAGTTAATAAAAAATGAGGCTATAGAAATTTGGGGAGATGGAAAAGTTATTAGAGATTATATCGAAGTGCAGGATCTATCAAAGGCATTGTCTAAATTACTTAAAAGTAATGTGATAAACGAAACATTTAATGTTGGAAGCGGGGAAGGTCATAATTTATTAGAGTTATTAAAAATAATCGAAAAACACCTAAATAAAAAAGCAAAAATTGTGTATAAAAATAAAAGAAACGTAGATCTGGATAAAGTGATTTTAAATATTGATAAATTGAAAGAGTATATAGACTTTCAACCTAAGACAATTGAGGAAGGAATCTGTTCATACATAGATATATTGAAAATTAAAAATGAAAAGTAAAAAATTATCAATAGCAATTCCAACGTACAATAGAAGCGAAATATTAAAGATAAAATATAATAAATAGGAAAGGAAAATAATAACAATGGACAAATTATTTATAAATTATTTAAGAACTTTATATCATTCACGTAGGCTAAATAAAAATTTCAAAATTTATAATATATTAAAAAATGTAGATTTAGATAGAAAAATATGTAATGATAATAATGTTTTAGCGAAAAATAAATTGAATATAGCTTTTATTATTCCTGGTTTACCATTATATAGTGGGGGACATACTTCTATATTAAGGTTAGGCACTTATTTAGAGCTATTTGGACATAAAGTTTATTATATTACTTATGATGATTCTAAAAAGAAGGATATGATAAAAGCAGCCAAAATTAATTTGCCATATTACAAAGGAGAAATATTAGAAAAAGATTCGTTAAGTGGTGTATATGATTTAGGAGTAGCGACTAGTTGGTTTTCAACATATCATATTTTTAGTAAGCAAAATTTTAAATATAAAATTTATTTTTTACAAGATTTTGAACCAGCATTCTATCCTGAAGGAGATCTTTATTATTTAGCATTAAATACTTATAAAATGGGATTTCATATGATTAGTTTAGGCCATTGGAATAAACGTAGAATTGAAAATTTATTTAATAGAGTACATGTTGATTGTATAAATTTTCCATTTGAAAAGAAACAGTATTCTTTTGTTAAAAGAGAGATTAACATAAAGAAAATATTAAAGTTAGCAGTTTTTATTAAATTAGATCAAAAAAGGGCACCGATTCTTCTTCTTCATTCTCTTGACTTAATTCAGAGGGAATTATTCGCAGATTGTATGAGAACTGAGATAAATTTATTTGGTGCAAATAAAAATATTAAGTTCCCTGTTGGAAAGAATTTAGGCCAACTTACCCACGACTGTTTAAAAGATTTGTATAGTAAATGTCATATAGGTGTTGTAGCATCCTTTTCCAATATTTCTTTAGTACCATATGAAATGATTGCTTGTGGATTGCCTGTAATTGAATTTAAAGAAGGCAGTGCCCCATTTTTTTTCTCAGAAAAATCTATGATTTTTTCAAAATCTTATCCAGGAGATTTTGTAAAAAAAATAAAATATTTTATTAATAATCAAAATAAACTTAATGAGTTATTAGAAAATGCTCAAAAAGAAATTACTGAAAAAACTTGGGAAAATTCGGCGAAGCAATTTTTAGAAATTTTAAAAGCACAATATAAATAATATACAATTAATTTCGTTAATTGTATAGAAGGCACATGTATGTTTGAATTATTATATATAGGAGCAAATCAATGAAAGGCATAATCTTAGCTGGTGGCTCAGGGAGCAGGCTAAGCCCCTCAACTAAAGCAATAAGCAAGCAATTAATTCCAGTTTATGATAAACCGATGATCTATTATCCTTTATCTACTTTAATGTTAGCGGGAATTAAAGATATTCTAATCATCTCTACTCCCCAGGATTTACCAAAATTTATAGAATTATTCGGAGATGGCCATTTGATTGGGCTCAATCTTTCCTATAAGGAACAGCCCAGACCAGAGGGGATTGCTCAGGCCTTTATAATTGGAGAAGATTTTATAGGCAAAGATTCTGTATGCTTGATATTAGGGGATAATATCTTCTATGGGCATAGTTTATCGATGACTTTGCAGAAGATGGCAGGGCTAAAAGAGGGAGCTTGTATCTTTGGATACTGGGTAGCCAATCCTCAACGATATGGAGTAGTGGAGTTTAATGAAAATAACGCTGTTATAAGCATTGAAGAGAAACCCAAATATCCTAAATCAAATTATGCCGTTCCAGGTTTATATTTTTATGATAATCAAGTTGTGAATATGGCTAAAAATCTAAAGCCCTCTGCTCGGGGGGAACTGGAGATAACTGATGTAAACTTAACTTATTTAAAGAAAGGGAATCTTAAAGTAGAACTGTTGGGACGGGGTTATGCTTGGCTGGATACCGGCACTCCGGATAGTTTACTTGATGCCTCCAATTACATTGCTACTATGGAGAGAAGGCAAGGGTTAAAGATTGGTTGTATAGAAGAGGTTGCTTTTAGAATGGGTTATATTGACAAGAATCAGTTTGAGGAAACAATTGAGAAATTACCGGTAAATGATTATAGAAAATATCTGGAAATGATTTTAAAAGAAGAACAGAGATAAGGCAGAAAGAGGATAGTTATGGAATTTAAAAAAGGTAAAATTGAAGGAGTAGTAATAGAAAAATTAGTTAAATTTTCTGATGAGAGAGGTTTTTTGGTAGAAACTTTCAGGGTAGATAACCTGCCGGATGATTTACAGCCGGTAATGAGTCATATTTCTTATACTAAACCAGGAATAGCTCGAGGACCTCATAAACATAACAACCAGACAGATATATTCTGTTTTTTTGGCCCAGGTAATTTTAAAATAAAGCTCTGGGATAATCGAGAGGAGAGTAAAACTTACGGGAACTATATGCAATTTTTTGGCGGTAAAGAAAAACCGATAAGGGTTATTATACCATTCGGTGTTGTTCATGGTTATAAGAATATTTCTAAAGATGAGATAGGAATGGTGATAAATTATCCTGATAAGTTATATCAGGGGTGGGGCAAAAAAGGGAGTGTTGATGAGAAAAGATACGAGAATGATAAACAGAGTCCTTTTAATATGGATGATTAATTAATGAATATAAATGTAGTAACTAATTAAAGAAATGGAGAATAATATGATTGAAATAATTAATGCAAAGGGAAATTTTATTCATAGGAAAAATTGTAGGATTTGTGGGAATACAAAACTAGATAAGTTTCTTTCACTTGGTCCAACCCCTTTAGCTAATAATTTTTTAAAGTCAGACCAATTAAATAGGGAAGAATTATATTATCCACTTGATGTGTATTTTTGCAATAAATGTCACCTTGTTCAATTATTAGATATAGTGCCTCCTGAAGTAATGTTTAAAGACTATGCATATATAACTGGTGCGTCGAAGCCTATGGAATTACATTTTGCTGGTCTTGCAAAAGATGTATCGACTAATTTTAAAGTTAACAAAGATAGTTTAGTTGTGGATATTGGGAGTAATGATGGAACACTATTACAATATTTTTCAAAAATAGGTTTGCGGGTATTGGGTATTGAGCCTGCTTCAAATATCGCTCAAATAGCAAGAAAAAGAGGTATAGCAACTATAAATAAATTTTTCAGTAAAGATTGTGCTTTAGAAATTTATAAAAAATATGGTTTTGCAGATATAATTCTTGCTACTAATGTTTTTGCGCATGTAGATAATTTAGAGGATATATTATATGGTATAGATTATTTACTATCAAAAGACGGTGTTTTTGTTATTGAAGTTCCTTATCTTATAAATTTATTAGATAATATAGAGTTTGATACAATATATCATGAACACCTTTCTTATTTTTCTATTTACCCCTTAATTTATTTATTCAGGAAATTTGGGATGAAAATTGTGGATGTAAAACAAATTCCTATTCATGGAGGTTCGATTCGCATCTTTATAAAAAGATCAAATAAAAAACAATCCCAAAATGTTTCTAAATTTCTGTTGATGGAACAAAATGCCGAACTTGATTCGATAGAAACATATATAAAATTTGCGAAAAAAGTAGCTTTGGTAAAGGAAAGATTAGTAAAACTTTTAAAAACATTAAAAAACGAAAAAACGAGAATAACCGGTTATGGGGCAACAGCAAAAGGAAACACTTTATTAAATTATTGTAAAGTAGGTCCAGATATCTTAGATTATATTAGTGATACGACTGCTTATAAACAAGGACGTTATACACCAGGGATGCATATTCCAATTTTTAAAGAGGAAAAATTTCATAGAGAGCCACCTAATTATGTTCTTCTATTAGCCTGGAACTATGCTGATGAAATTTTACAAAAAGAGCAAAAATACAGGCAAAAAGGTGTGAAATTTATTTTGCCGCTTCCTACTCCAAAAATTATATAGATTATGATTTATAACGAAGTGTAAAAACATTAAAAATATTTTTGGAAAGGAAAGATGTTTAAAGATTGTGTGGATAATCTATATAAATATTTGATTAAAAAGATAAGACTAACGAAGTAATACATAAAGGTATAAAGATGGTTTATTTAGTTTTGTTAAAGAGGATGAATAATCTATGATTTGGCTTATCGGAAATAAAGGGATGCTGGGTAATGATGTAGAAAAATTATTAAAAGAGCGAGGACTTGCTTATTGGGTTAGTGATAAGGAAGTTGACATTAGTGATTATAAAGCGCTGGAGAAATTTGGAAAAGATAAGAAGATTAAATGGGTAATCAATTGTGCAGGATATACTAAGGTAGATAAGGCAGAAGAAGAAATAGATGAAGCCTCTAGGATAAACAAAGAGGGGGTTAGGAATATTGCCTTATTTTCGGCAAATAGGCAGATTAGATTAATTCATATATCTACTGACTATGTCTTTGATGGCCGGCAAGAAGGGAATGCCGTTGCTAACAGAGAAGATAATAAAACTAATCCTATAAATATCTACGGAAAAAGTAAGTTAGCCGGGGAGAGGGAAATCGAAAAGAATTTAGATGAATATTTCATAATCAGGACAGCCTGGCTCTATGGATTAAAAGGGAACAATTTTGTCTATACTATGTTAAGATTATTTAAGGAAAAAGATTTGGTAAAGGTAGTAGATGACCAGTGGGGGTCTCCAACTTATTCCGTTGATTTAGCTGAGGTTATTTTAAAGATGATTAATCATGATTCTGATAAATTTGGTATATATCATTTTACCAATGAAGGGGTTACCAATTGGTATGAATTTGCTAAGGCAATTTATAAAAAAGCTAAAAGATTGGGCTTGGTTAAGAGTAATAAAAAAGTAGAGATACAGCCTATCAAGACTAAAGACTATCCTACAGCAGCCAAAAGGCCAAGATATTCTGTTCTATCTAAAGAGAAGATAAAGAGGGAGTTTAATCTAAAGATTAGAGAATGGGATAAGGCATTGGAAGATTTTTTGGTATCTTTAAAGAGAGAAAGAGAAAGTTAGGGAAGTAGGGCGGAGAAATGAAAAGAAAATTAAAAAATATTTTAGTAACCGGGGGAGCAGGTTTTATCGGTTCAAACTTTATCCATTATATTTTTAAAAATACCTCTTTTTGCGGAAAGATTATTAATGTAGATAAACTGACTTATGCCGGTAATTTAGAGAATTTAGTAGAGATAGAAAATAAATACGCTGGAGATAGATATTTTTTTGAGAAGGCAGATATATGTAATTTTGATGAGATTAAAAAGATATTTGAGAAATATGATATTGATACTGTAGTTAATTTTGCCGCAGAGTCACATGTAGATAGGTCTATCTATGGACCAAAGGATTTTGTGCAGACTAATATAATGGGCACATTTAATCTTTTAGAAGTAGCAAGAGAAAATTGGAAAGACAGAGAAGATGTACTCTTTCATCATATTAGTACTGATGAGGTCTATGGCTCAATTGAAGGAGGAGGATATTTTTATGAGGATACTGCTTATAAACCCAATAGTCCTTATTCTGCCTCCAAGGCTTCCTCAGACCATTTAGTAAGAGCTTATAATAAAACTTATGGCTTACCAGTAACCGTTTCTAATTGTTCTAATAATTATGGACCCTATCAATTTCCGGAAAAATTAATTCCTCTGATGATATTAAATATTTTAGAAGAAAAAAATTTACCGGTATATGGGGATGGAAAAAATATACGGGATTGGTTATATGTGGAAGACCATTGTCGGGCAATCTGGGAGATATTGAATAAGGGAGAGGCCGGGGAGACTTACAATATAGGTGGAGAAAATGAATGGGAAAATATAAAGCTGGTTAATTTTCTTTGTGAGAAGATAGGGCAGTTGCAAGGGAAAGGTGAAGATTATTACAAGAGTTTAATTACCTTTGTCAAAGATAGACCAGGCCATGATAGAAGATATGCCATAAACTGTGATAAAATAAAGCGGGAGCTGGGTTGGAGTAGGCAATATAATTTTGAAGAAGGTTTGGATACTACAATTAAATGGTATCTGAATCATCAGGATTGGATAGATAGAGTAAGAAGCGGGGAATATAAAAAGTGGATGGAGCGGAACTATAATTTGAGATAAGAATAGAAGAGTAGAATATATAGAGAGAAACAATATGGCAAAAAAATTAAATATAAAAATAATTTCAGAAAAATAAAGTGAGTTTTATGAAGTTAAAAGATTCAGTTGAAGTAAAAGAAAAGAGATAATAAAATGGCCTAAAGTAGCCATAATTATTCTTAATTGGAACGGTTGGAAAGACACGATAGAGTGCTTAGAAAGTGTATTTAGAAATACTTATCCTAACTATCAAGTAATAGTTGTGGATAATGGTTCAACCAATGGTTCAATAGAGAAAATAAAAGCTTGGGCAGATGGAAAACAAGAAGTTTTATCCCCCGAACCTTTACTCACTTATGTTATTTATTCGATTTGCTTATTACAAAACCTACTCCTTTGTTTTTTATAACAATGTAGAACATGGTTACTACCCAAAAAGTACCCAAACTTTACAAATAACGTCAATTAACCTATTTGAATTGTTTACCCCATACACCTTGAAAATGTAAGTAGCAAAAATGATTAAAACACCTTATACTTGTATGCATAAGATTCAAATAGTCAATTAAGCAACAAAATCGAGTCTTCTAAGTATCTATTTTAACAGGGGCAGTTCAGAGATATGCCTAGTGGCAGGTTGTGGATATTCTTTTATCCCTTAGCATTAATTAATAGATATCTATTAATTAAAGTTAAGAATGTAGGAGGGCAGTAGGAACATGAAGAGTAAAATAAAAGATGAAATAATTGATAAAAATGAAGTTAGTATTCTTATGGCAACTTATAATGGAGAAAAATACGTTTCTGAACAGATTGAGAGTATAATCAATCAATCCTTTACCAATTGGATCTTGTTGGTTAGAGATGATGGGTCAAATGATAATACTATGGAAATTTTAGATAAATACGAAGAACAAGAAAACAGAATAAAGGTCATTAGAGATGATCTTGGGAATTTAGGATATTGCTTAAATTTCAATGAAATAATGAAAAATGCAAAAACAGATTCATATTATGTAATGTTCTCAGACCAGGATGATGTGTGGTTGCCTACTAAAATTGAAGAGAGCGTCAAAGAAATTAAGAGACTTGAAAATATATATGGTACAGAGACTCCTATTTTAGTTTATACAAATTACAATGTGGTAAATGATAAACTTGATTATATAAGAACATTATATAGTAAAGTTCATTTAAAAGCACCTGAACTGATTGTTAATAGATTATTAATTCAGAATTGGATGATGGGATGTACCATGATTGTTAATACTAAGTTGCTTAAATACTCTCTTGAAGTCCCAATAGAAGCCGCTTATCATGATAAGTGGATTGCTTTAATAGCTTCGATGATAGGCTGTGTTCATTATTTAGATAAAAACACAATGTTGCATCGATTGCATTCAAACAATGTTACAACAAACGATGAAACAACAAATATCAAAAACAGAATTAAGAGAGTGAAAAAAAGATTTAAAGAAAATGAAAAAATATTTATTAAAAGAAAACGCTTAAAAACATTACTTACACAGCACATAGAAACTCACATTCACGACTTTAAAAATAAATCTTTGGATAATTATGGAAAGATGTTAAATATGAGGGGAATTAAATCAGTTATATTTGCTTTTAAAAATAAGTATTATTCAACAAACATAGTGCAAACAGCACTTTTTTACATGCAACTGATGATTAAAAAAAACAACTAAACTAAGCTTTATTGTGAAGGGAGTATGTTTATGAAAGGGATAATACTAGCAGGAGGATCAGGTACACGTTTCTATACCCATTAACAATGGTAACCAGCAAACAACTATTGCCAGTTTACGACAAACCAATGGTATATTATCCATTATCTACGTTAATGTTAGCATAGCAGGGATTAGCCTCTGGACTCAAAAAAATCTATGCGGGAGGTGATGGCAAAAAAGATTATTCAGGCAATCTAATAAGTGATAGGTTAAAAAGGTATTGCCGAATAGTCGATATGAGTATACAATGGTACAAAACCTTATTGGAAAAAAGACTAAAGCCTTTAGATCAAATTCTTTCAGGTCTTTCAATTTAATATGAACTAAATGATAGTTATTGATTAAGAATAATGTTAATAAAAATTGAATCGATAAGATGTCCGGATGTTACCGGTTTAGTGTCCGGATGCCTTCGGAATTGCCGTCTGGATACTCGGAATTCGTAGGAGTGCTAGCGGATTAGAGGAAGCAAATCGAGATGATAACATAGGGTTGATAGTTCCTCCTGAGTTTTCTGATGTATTAGTAAAAAAAATTATAAAATTAATTGTTTCAGAAAAATTAGCGCATATTAAAAAATTTGTCACAAACATGTGCAGGATTATTAATAAATAAAACGATAGCTATTGCATCGCAACAAAAAACAAGAAACTTTATGAAAGAATAATTACAAGGAAAGAGAGGAAAATTTATTGGCTAATTTTAAAGTAGTAGAAGTTATTGATTCTTTAGGTAGTGGCGGAGCAGAATCTCTACTTAAAAATTTTGCTTTAGAGGCAAAGGAAAATAATATATTTGATATAGAAATAGCTACACTTTATTCTAATGCTATCTTTAAAGATGAAATCAAGAATGCTGGTATTCCTGTTTGGGATTTGAATTTAAGATATAAATATGATTTTAGAGGAATACTAAAAATTATAACACTTATAAAAAAAAGGAAATATGATATAATTCATGTACACCTGTTTCCTGCTGATATATTTGCGGCTTCGGCTTCTTTGTTTTTACCTAAGGATATTGTATGGATTTTTAGTGAGCATAACGATTATAATAGAAGGCGATCATATAAATTTTGTAAAATACTAGATGGTTTTACTTATAGTCGTTATTCAAAAATAATTTGCGTAAGCAAACAAGTTGAGTTTGCTTTACTTAACTGGATACCTTCAAATAAAGGAAAAACGAAAGTTATCCCAAATGCAATTCCTATTCCTAAATTTCTAAATCCTTGCCCTGTTAAAACATATGATATTCTTTTTGTGGGAAGATTAACCAAACAAAAGGGTGTTGAAATTTTACTTAAAGCAGTAAAGGTTTTAAAAGATGAATATGGTAGGAATTTAAAAATTGCAATTGTTGGAGACGGCGAATTGAAAGAACAGCTAAATAATCTAACTGTGGAGCTTGGAGTAAATAGGGAAGTTAAATTTTTAGGAGTAAGGAAAGATGTAAAGGAACTTATGGTATCTTCCAAAATTTTTGTTCTACCTTCTCGGTGGGAAGGGTTTGGTATAGTGATTATTGAGGCAATGAGTAATATGTTACCGATAATTGCAACAAGTGTCGGAGGCATACCAGAAATAATAGAAAATGGGAAAGATGGAATATTGGTTCCTCCTGAAAATCCAAAAGCACTTGCACGAGCTATAAGTAATTTATTAGAAAATGAAGAATTGCGGGAAAAATTAAGTAAA
>SDBU01001045.1_pt1 | contig 40720 bp, 89 predicted proteins | sample 2277071 | NCBI WGS metagenome assembly SDBU01 (sample SAMN10397929, study PRJNA504765) | marine sediment metagenome | isolation source: marine sediment core GS08_GC12, 126 cmbsf | place: Arctic Ocean: Gakkel Ridge, Loki's castle | collected 2008 | reverse complement strand
TCCCTTCCTGCATTTCAATCTATTTATTTTTTTACAGAATGTCAACCCCTATTTTTTACCCAGCTTTTCATCAACCTGTGTCTCTTTATCTGTATGGCCGCAACGCTACGGCTAAGTAGCTTATGGAGTGATCTGTCGCAGAGGTGGGATGTGAGGATGAAATCGGCGTCCTCTACCGACCAGTTTCTATATTGACCAGCTTGCTGAAACTGCTTGTAATATCTCTTGCGCTGTTTTGAGCGGCGGTCTGGATAGGTTAGACGCCAAGCTTTATTAGCTGGATAGTTTTTCATTTTCACCCTGAAAATTCAATGGATCTTGTGCTAATCTTTTTGCTGCTCCTTCGCACCATCTTTCTTCTATTTCTATGCCTATCGCCTTACGGTTGAGTTGTTTAGCTGCTACTAGCGTAGTGCCTGAACCCATAAAGGGATCAAGGATTATATCATCCTCCTTTGAACACCATTTGATTAACTTTGCAGCTATTTTAGGTGATTTCTCTGCTGGATGGTTAGGATGTTTTCCGTAATACCAATAGCTCGAGATAAAGTTATGCGTGGTATTAGCAATTGGCGGATCTTTATGCTTAGGGCCTCTCAAATAAGCTATCATATCAACTGAGGATCGGAAAGGTTGCCCTTGCCCTGGCATTTCTCGGTAGTGATAAAGCATTTGTGATATACGAAAATAATCATAAGTTTGTTCTTTTGGCTCAAAACCTTCAGCAATCGACTTGGCCGTTTTCCAGTCACACCATATGAACCCACTGGCATCCCGCTTTAATATTTTAGCCAAATGTTCGCATACCCCACGCCACCAGAATTTAAAAAATTGATCTGATACAACAGAGCTTGTACCAGTTGATAACCCCCCTGCGTAAGCAAAAGGTGGGTCAGTAACTAAACTACCTATCGGTTCAAGTCCTGGCATTATCTCAAGGCAATTACCATGGTATATCGTTGCATAGTTATCTTGATAATAGGGTTTAATCATTTTTCTAACGTCAAGATCAGTCGCCGGATATTAAAGGCACATGAACAGGGCAATCCTCTTTGATGTCTGTTATAGTGCAACCCGTACATTTGGCATCAGTTATATCCGGTCGGCTGGATTGGCTGGTTAGGGGTGCAGCCTTGGAATAAAAGATGCATATTTCATCAATACATTCTTCTATACAATGATGAACTTTGCCAAGATGATCTCTATCCAACTCTGGCATTGTCGGATCGTCCCAAGATTCTATTTTATCTCTGATTCTTCTTAGATCCTGTATTATTTCTTTCATGAAAAATTCTCTGCGTTTAATGTCTGTCATTCTCGGAAAACCTTTTGAAAAGTTTTCACTCTTAATAAAATCCCTATTAAGACTCATGTTCACCTCCTAAAAAATCTAACAATAGAATAGACAGAATATTTTCCATCTATCCTAATAATAAGGTTTAATCATTTAACCTCCCACATAGTCATAGCCACACACGTTATTTTATCTGCGCCCGTAAAATAATAAGCGGTCAGAATCTTGCCATTATCAATCTGAACGCTTACAGGATAACCCAAATCCATCCCGGAATGAACTTTCTTTTGCCAGAACCGGCTTCTATGCAAGCTACTTCGGTATCCACCATCCTCTCTTAGAATAATCGGTGGCCCCCACGTGCTACCCTCATCCTCTGAAACAATGGCCCTGATGCCCATCTTGCCGAAACGATAGCCATAAGAGCATAGTATCCTGCTATCATGTAGCCTCAGCAGATGCGTAGGCCCGCCTGCCACATTGCTACCTCTATCATCCTTGTGGTATCTGCGCCCGTATATGTTTGTCGGGTAAGTCCACGTCCTCCCGTTGTCATCAGACCAGCTCTCCATGATATACGGATTAGTGTCGCTGCGTATGTGAGCAAGTATGCCATTCTCAGTTTTGATAAAAGACATCTCGTTGCTGTTCACCTCTAAGGGAAACATGTTAATAAGCCGCCAATTCTCTCCATAGTCCAGGGATCTCCACACAAGGCACCTGCTAAACTTATTTTTCAATATGACATATACGGGAACCAGTACCAGATTAGCCACCTTCAAGTGCCTCGGAAATGTCAGGACAACATCCGCGTTGGGGATCTCCCATGCCCTCTCATCTATCGTCTTCCAGCCGTCCGATGAGATACGCAGGAAAAGGCAGTTGCTTTTTCGTATCTTTTCCGGATCGTTTGGCAGCAACGGGGGCCTAAGCTTGAATCCGAAAGAGCCGGTGGCCATCTCCCTGCCGTCTGGCAGAGTGGTTGTGAATCTGTCAGACCGCTCCCTTGGTGATACTGCTGGCCAGTCGTAAGGGGTGTCTTTGACATACCTCCACGTTTTACCTTCATCAGATGATTCCTCGACTTTCCATTCAAAGATGCCCGTGTGGTCTACCATAGGCGCTTTGAAATAGCCGATAATCAGCTTGCCGTCTATGCGCTGCAATAGGGGGAAGCTTGCGTAACAGTCTTTGTGTTTGAATATTATGGTGTGTTTCATTTTCGCACCAACTTAAAATTCTCAATTAGCCAGTCATTGTCAAAATCGTAATTCTTGCCGCACTCCAGACACACGACCTCAAGCTCCCATCCGCCTTCCTCGTCTGAGCCGTGCCATCCTTCGTCAAGCTCAAGCTCGTTATGCTCACAGCAATGGGGGCATTTCTTGAAGGTCTCGGAAGCCCATCTGCCGCACTTCTCACATTTGACGTTGCCGTGTTTATCTCGTTCCATTTTTCATTCCTCCCAAAATTCCAACAGGTTGCCGTCTTGTCTTCCGATCTTCATGGAGAACCTCAGCAATGGCCTGTTTAAAGGACATAGGTGTAGTTTTTGCCAATTCTCTGGCTTTCTTCTCAAGTGCATCCGTGTCTCCGCCATGACAAGCAAACATAAACTCAATTTCACTAAATTGCCTTATTGCTTTCTTTAGCAATGAAACACTATTCATCTTAATCCCTCCCTAACGATTAAGGTAAGCTGCCTTTGGTCAGATTGACCCGCTTGTCAGATTGCGCCCATCTCACTATCGCATCTATCATAGTCACATTCGGCACCCCATCGTTAGACCATTTTCCACTAGTAGCGTGAGCGGCTACTCGATAAGCGCACCACAGGATAATATATTTAGGTAAATGCCATGCTATCCACATTGCTATTCTTCGTTTCATTTTTATCTCCTTTAAGTAATCTAACCAGTCATTATATAAGGATCTTCACAATAACGGTGTTTACTCCCGTGCCAGATACCCTAAAAGCTCCTGGTGGCAATTCAATGATTTCGGATGTATGTTCTGCCACCTTTGCCCAGAAGTCCAAAGTTTTCTTATTTTGTCGAAACATGATGCCAGAGGACATCACGGAGACGAGGATTCCACCCTTTTTTAGATGTAGTAGGGCCTTTTCAACGTGTTCAATATCCAGCTGCGATTTCATTTTACATGCCTCCATGTTTTGCCATTTTTTAGTGAAGAAATTTGAGTCGTGGCAACGCCATATTTATCTGCCAATGATTTTCCAGATTTACCCTCTAATAACGCTAATTTTATTTCCCTCACTTTATCATCATTGAGTTTAGCTAAATGACATTGAACCCCATGATATGAATTCCGACATTTTTGTTTTACATGTTCTGGTATTTGCTTTCCAAAATTATGATTTTTATTTTCAACCTGTGCTATACTAATTTTGTGCTTAGTTTCTTTACTGTGATGTTTTCCGTGTAATGGATGTTTGTTTCCCTTTTTTGAATTGGATATTTTTTCCCTCTGTTTCTCATTTAGTTTTTTTCCTTTCTGTGCTTTTGATAATTTTCCCTTAGTTTTCTCACTGACTATTCGATTTTTCATACGTTCCGATGTCATTCGCCTACATTTTAAAGATGGCTTTATTCCAATGTGTGAATCAACCATTCTTTTAATAGATTCTTTACTAAATATTCGGTTTTCTCCTCCAGATGTTAAATTATAGCCAACATCAAATGAATTATATTTTTTGATATAATGCTTTTCTTTACTATTTAAAATTCCTATAATCTGTTTTTTAGTAGTAATCGGTTTATTCTTAATAGCATAAATTATTTCATAAAAAAAACATTCACTACCGTAAATATTATATGCATTTAAAAGATGAATATTATTATGTGTTCCTTTATTCAATAAGTATCTATGGTGCCTTATCCTGTCTTTTACATCTAAAGATTGGCCTATATATACTTTCCCATTTACAATATTAGTGATTTTATAAATTCCTGGAATTCCCAAAATAACACCTATGGCGCAATAAATGGCGGATTCATCACAATTCGATCAAATTTATTTTCTGTGGGATATTGGAGAAAATCACCCTCATAAACCTGAAATCCTTTGCTGATAAGTGTCTTCGCATTCTCAGGATTTAACTCGACACACGTTATTTTGCCAATGCCTGCGAGCTCGCTTAAAGACTCTGCGATATTCCCACGCCCAGCCGATGGTTCAAGGCAGGTGTGTCCTATCCGAACTTCAGCCAGTTCGATGAGCTGAGAGACAATATTCTGCGGCGTCTCAAAGAACTGAAATTCTTTTTTCTTGTCAATGACTTCACCGGCTAACAGGACGTCATCAATGGCGTTTGAAATATCGATCTCAAATATATGAGCCTTGAGCTTCCGATTCCATTTACCGCCAAGGCATTCAAGGACTTTGTTGACTTCAAGATATGTTTTGCGGTCAAGCTGCTGACCTGGCAGATAGTACATGTTACCGTCGGTGCGCCCCTGCTCGATGATCTCTAAGATATGTTGTTCTATGTGCATTTCAACTCCTCTCTATATTTCCAGACTTTTCCGAATGCTTCAGCAATATCCTGAATGTCTTTCTCTGTTAAAGGCAAACTTTGCAAACGCCACAACCAAAGCTCATCCTCCCACAACCTTTCTGCAACGGGGCAAGAGCCTGGTGCGTAGTTTGTCCTGTATTTTACATAATTGCTATTTGTGAGAGAATAAATGCTGGGCCAAGGATAATTAGTTCCCCCATAGAGCTTTCTGCGTTGAAAAAGGGGGAATAAGTATAAAGGTTGAATATATCCGCATCCAATCGGCACCCCCTCCGATTCCCTTCCCTCTTCTGGCATCAGTTCTGCTTTCACGGCCTCAATATATTTGTCTCTATGTATACCAGCTATTTTTTTATCAAATTTGAACGCTTGAACGTAATAGGAATGGGTGCAGTTGTCCCTAACCGGCGACGGCCTTATAGCCGGTATGTCCGCTATTGCGTTTCCTAACAGCTTGGCGTTGCGTTGCCGTGCTTCCACAAATCCATTCAGCTTCCGCAGTTGGCACCTGGCTATGGCTGCCGCTATCTCGGTCATCCTGACATTCAGACCGAGCATATTGCCTTTATAATTCCAACGACTTAACTGGATTTTTTCGCTATACATATTCGCATCTATAGCTAATTTGGATTCTGGCACAACATCCACAACATCATTTTCATCAGGCAAAAGCGACCACCCCCTTCCTGGCATATCATTGATAACCGCCTCAGCATGGTTCCTTATCAGTCTACACCTAAAAGCAAGGTTGCTGTCGTTGGTGACAATCACGCCCCCTTCGCCAGAGGTGAGGTGCTTGCCGTGGGTAAGGGAATAGATACCTATGTCGCCGAGAGTTCCGGCGTAATGCTTTTGAAAATAGCTTTCCCAAGGATGTAAATACGTTGAACCAATTGCCTGGGCTGCATCTTCTATTACTATCAAGTTATGTTGTTCAGCTATCTTGTTAATAGGTTCTACATCATAACTCTGCCCAAATAAATCAACCACAATTATAGCCCTTGTCCTTTCCGTTATCCGTTGCTCTACGCTCTTAGGATCAAGACAGTAATGGTCATATTCGATGTCCGCAAACACGGGTATGGCATTCCACCACAGGGGGGCGGTTGCAGAGCAGCTCATGGACCAAGGCGTCACTATGACCTCGTCTTGAGGCGCAAGCCCTATGGCACCGCAGGCCACTATCAGGCCACTTGTGGCGCTGTTGACGGCTATGGCATGCTTGACATTGAATTTTGTGGCCCACTCCTTTTCAAGCGCCTGGATTTCAGGCCCACCGTAAAAGACGTCCGACCAGTTTCCTCGAAAATGGGAAAGACGGCCCGTGCGTATCACATTTACTGCGGCCTCTTCCTCCTCTTTGCCTACTGTAATTTGTTGAGGGAACAGTTTGATTCGTGTCTTTGTGCCTCCTCTGATTGCTAATTTCATTGCTCTTTCCTCCATATTCTTATTCCCTTTTCCTTTTTATGAAAGTTACTAATTAAATACTTTTCAAACACACCTTTTATATCTCCTATTGCACGAATTATTCTTGGGTATTTGTCTTCGTTACATGTCATGACAACAGAATCAACCATGAGATCGCTTATTTTCATATCTTTAATAAGTTTATTAAAGGTAGTTTTATAGTGTTTAATTTTTTGATATTTTTCTATCCACTGATTACAGCAAAAATCATTTTCTTCAACAAAAAATATGCCATTTGGAGCATAATAAGTATCTTCTATGAAGTTGGATATAAATTGACATGTTGGATGATAGCCCTCCTTTTCTATTACACGATCACAAGTTTTGCAATTTTCCATCTCAATCTCCTTTCTTAGATTTCCGCTCTCTCATCAACTGCTGAATGAAATCGTTAATATCATCCAGGCATCCACCGCTATAAATCGTGTCCTTTTCTGGAAAATAGCAATACCGCCTCCAGGGTGCGTACCATTTGATTATGCCGATGCGGTTGTTGTCCGATTTGGAGGTGACTGAATAGACACGTGTTTTCGGCAAGACATCAATAAGGATTATGGATATATATTTATAGGCCGGTTTCATCCCCGCCATTCTGTTTATCCTCCCCCTCCCAAATCCTTTCAATAACGCTCTTTAATCCCTGTTGCTGAATCTTATCTGCCACTCCTGAACAGCCTTTCATGGCAGAGAGGAGAGACCAGATGCAAAGGCTAAATACTAAAGCAATAATAATAGTTAAAAATACTTCTGCTAACGTCGCGCCTTTTTGGTTCATTTTATATGCTCCTTTTGCTATGTAGTTTAATCACTTCTTTGACTATGGCATTCAACTGTGCTTGTAGATTGACTGGGACTTGATGTATATCAATTCCGAACTCCTTATAAATCTTTAGCATTTCATTTTGGGATAGTTTCATTTTATGCCTCATAAAATTGTCGTGTTGTTAAATTAAATCCGTAATACCAGACATCATCTTCTGATTCAAAGTTATCATAATGGCACAGGAATATTATATCCCTGTCGGTGTCTGCAATTATTTGCGGGTTAAGGAATCCGCCGGTAGGTAGGTCGCCGTATTGCTTTTCAAATAGGCTATGAAAATGGTCTACTCTCATTCTAAAGCCTTTTTAGCCGCAAGACAAATAGCCAATGGCGCGGTTTCAGCAAATTCCGTATACTTTGGGTCGCCAACAAAATTACATGTATAGCCATTTGGCCTATGAGCCATTTCAAACCATTTAAAATGGGTGACTCTCATCTTTTCCACCACCTGAAAAGCGTCTGAAATGGATTCGGTGGGGTGCCATTTAGAGCAATCCATTGTTGGTCTATCATTAGCATCATGATACATAAACCAAGTATCGGCGTCTGTTACACAACCATGAGATTGAGCTACCCATCCCATCACATTTTCAGCTATCCATTTATCCATCTCTTTGTTTTGCATTATGCCTCCTTAAACAATTTTTGCTGCCCATACCTCTTGCCAGCCGCCTCTATAGCCCACTTGCTGATTTCAATAAAATGAGAATCGTTATCTATGCCAATGAACTTTCGCCCAGTCTTTACACATGCCACAGCGGTTGTGCCACTGCCTAAAAATGGATCGAGAACAACGCCGCCGTTTGGGGTCTGGGTCAATCGGCAAAGATACTCCATGATTTTCAGGGGCTTAACGGTGCTGTGATCGTTCCGCACGCACTTGACCTTCTCGCCCTTGTCATCCAGATGCCAGTCGGTGTCCAGACCGCCACACTTGACGCAGGGGATGTGGCCCTTTAGGCCGAGTTCCCTTTCAGTACGTGAACTTTTGGCGCAATAGTAGAAACGAGAAGGGCCTCCCGAATCGCCATAAGTATCATCCTTAGTAAACGTTGGCATGTTACCAGTAAAACCAGTTTGATTTTGCCTTTTTGTGTCAGCTTTCATTAAACCACTCTTCAATTCCCCCGCCTGCTCATCCAGCATCTTCACCGCACAAACCCATTCAGTGAGATGACACCCGCACTCAGGACACTCCGTCAACTCCTTGGTGGCCCACACATGTCCGCAGGGACAACCGGTGGCGCACTCATAGGCTGGGACGGTTTCGGTGCCGTCGGGGGCAGTGTAATGCTTACTGGTAAAGTCTTGCTGGCTTGTTTTAAAAATACTATTTTTACTTTTATCTCCATTACTCCATCCCGCCCCCTTCACCTTCTTCACCCCGATTTCACGGCACTCTGGAGAATGTGAGATCAATAAATTTGAGGGCCATCTTCCAGTAGGGGAACCATCCCTTGATGTCGTCTGAGTCGTCTTACTTTCTAAAAGCGAACTACCACCATAAATCGACTTATTGCTTTTAGTGATTCTCTCTTCTTGATGCTCTGTCTTGATTCGACACCCATCAATATTCAAGCCTGCTATTCCGTGCCGTAATGCCGATTCAGCGAAAGTCCCCTCAAGCGGTTTCATTGCGAGCACCCACTCTTCAACTGCTGGTTTCAGGCCTGTGCCATAGCCAGAGAAACGTTGGGCTTCAGGGGTGGCAGGAGCTGTGATATTTCTCATCCCACCTTTTTCTGAACTACCGACTCCGAACATTTTACTATTTGGCAATGGATTTTTAGCTTTACCCCAGCAGTTGCTATCAGGATAAGCAAAATATTTCTGACCGATCACTTTCCTTTCTTTTCCCATTTTCTGGTCGATAGCCTTATCTATTGCCAGCGATTTTGGAAATCCTGCACCTTGTATATGATAAATCTTATCCCTTATCTCAAATCCCGCGTCCTCAATTGCAGTCGCCGTCCAGTGTGCTGTCCTGGGGATAGCCCAAACCAACGCCATGCCGCCAGGCTTCAGCACCCGTAGGCATTCTTTCATTCCCTCGGTGAGCCAGGCTATCCATTTGTCACGTCCGCCCTTGTCGGAATCCCATTTCATATTCATAAAATTTATGCCACCGGGCGGATCTGTGATAACGCTGTCAACTGAATTGTCTGGCAATATCTTCATCACCTCAATCCAGTCGCCGCAGTACAACCGACCCAAATTCCCTATGTCTTCGTGTGTTATGGTTGACATTTTACTCGTTAATGACTTGCTATGAGCTTATCGGCCTCATCATATAATTTCATAGCCCTGTCGAATTTATCATGTTCTCTTTTATATTGCTGGTAATTTTGAGGGCCATGATAGGTCTTCATTCTCTCATATGCCTCATCCATCATATCCTTAGCCTCGCGTGTCATTGTATTCCATCGAACCAGTTTTATGGCATGGGGCGTTATCAACCGGTTCAGGCCCTGCTCTATGATAAGCCTTAAAAGTTCCTCTTTGGTAAGATCATTTATAAACAATTGTTTATTCACTCCGCTAACTCCCACTTATCCGTATGTTTCCACTCTACCCCGTATATCTTTTTCTCCTTCTCAGACGACACGGTTATCCCAAAAGGGTGTGTTGAGAGCACAATATATCTGCCTGGCGGGATGAACCTGTCGCTATGAGCATCGGGTACTTTTTCTGGCACTATCACTAACTGGCCTCGTAATATCTTGGGTGATTTGAAGCGTTTGTCTAATCTCATTTTTCGTATAAATCCTCTTTATTTATCAACTGCCGCCCCAAATGGCCGGGCACAAAGTCAATGTCATTTTTAATGCTAAAAAAGATACACTTTTCTTTCCCGTCACATTCACAGGAAGGCCCTGAGCGTTTCAAAGAGCATCTTGCGTTGTCCTTATCCCTGTCTTGATCTTCACCCATGTATGCAAAATTACAGAAGGATAGCATGTATACTGTCATTGTTTTATTCTCCATTTAGGTAAACGAAGGATTCTTATCAACCACAGTTTGAACGGTGAGACAAGAGCTCCTATTTTTATCTCAGTCTCAAGCTCTTCCCTTGAAAATGGCTTGTCAACTGACATAGGTGTCTCCCGTCCATCAGGATGTATTTCAAAACTGTCATAGCAGTCGCCTTTGTCAACCAGTTTATAGCTACCGATATTGTCTTTCCACTCATCAGCGGGAATGAATATAGTGTTCCATGGTGGAAAAGTATCTGTTTTCATACGTACATGGTATCTTGAGAAGGCACCGTAATATATTTTTTCATTTTCCATTCTATCCTTTTTCATATCAATCTCTCTATGACCTCATGAACCTTCAAGGCATCCCGTGCTGAACAAAGCAACGCCTCCCCCTCATCCAAATGCGCCACGGCATTATCAACCAAATTCCATAGTGCTCGGTTCAAGCCGGTCTCGCGCGTAGTAGGTGAATAGCACAATGTTTCATAATCTCCATACACCGGCTCTGGCATAGTTTTAAAGATAGCACACTTCAGGCCATGCTCATAGAATATTATGCGTCCGCTCTCAAGCAAAATGTCTACCTCAAATATGGAAAACTGTCTGCCGTCCGCAGGGGTGAGAAAGACGTGGGGGCAGCCTGAATACGTCAAGTGAGCGGCAAAGGTGCGGTCATCTTCTGAATAATCAGTAATAGGAAGGCCAAATAGGTGTTCTACAGTACAAATGCCAAACAAATAATTGCACAAGTCTATGGCGTGACTCCCCTCTCTTCTGAGGCCCCGGTTATATATCACTCTGCAACTCTGCGCCTTCCCCATGCTTCTTGTCTCAATGATGTCCTTCACCTTCCGGACTGTCGGATCGAACCGACGGATGTAGTCTACCATCAAAGGAATTCCTGCCTTTTCGTATGCCTCTATAATATCTCTGGCTTGTTGAATGTTATCAGTGAAAGGTTTTTCGCTCACTACTAATTTTGGGAAATGGTGTAACGTTTGCATTAAAACTTGATAGTGTGTCTCAGTGGGCGTGGCTACCACTACTATGTCAGGCCGTAAGCCCTGGTCGTAATATAGCTCAGGGATACTTGCATACCAGTGAGTATTCCATTTTTTAGCCGCCTCTTTTGCCTTTTCTTTGTTGGTGTCCACTACGGCTATTAGGTTCGTATTTGGATGTGCCTGAATTGCGTGGCAATGGGTGAGAATGTTATCACTGCCCAGGCTGTCGTATTCTGACGGTTTAATTCCGCCTATGCTGCCAACTCCTATTACTGCTGCTGTGTATGTCTTCATTTATTTTCTACCCCTTTCAAGAGTTTCATAAAAATGCAATCGTCTTTACCGCAAATTCCAAACGGTTGAAATCTATTGCCTGGGAGCTTTTTTAGATAACAATTATTGGCCCCATTTTCTGTTCTCAAAAAATTGCAAGCTTCCCATGTCTTCGGTGGCTCCGGCCAGTCCTTGCCCGTTTCGTCTCTATATTTTTTTGCCATGTTCATCGCTACACCCTCATCGGCATAACCAGCCCCAGAAATCCCTCATCCTTGACCCCGGTAATCAAACACGGACTCCCACCATCCTTGATGTTCAGTTGAACAATATCACTGTCCATAGCTGAAAGCACGTCCATAAAAAACTTAGGATTGAAGCCCACCTCTATCGGCTCGCCCCCGTATTTAATCTCCACCTTCTCGTTTGCGTTGCCCATGTCGGGGTTTTCAGAAGCAAGCTCCAAATAGCCCCCCTCGATGCTCAACTGCACACCCTGATATTGTTCTCTGCTTCTGAGTATCATCATCCGCCTTGTGGCCTCTAGGAACGACATTCTGTTGATGGTGATGCTCTCCATGACCTTCGCAGGTATCACGTTCTTGTAGTCAGGGAATGCCGTGACGAGCAGACGTATCGTAATAAAAGTGGTTTCCCTTTTGGCTACAAAGGTGGTTTTATCCAGCCCAAACATAATGTCCCCCTCCGAGGCAAGCTTATTCAGCTCTATCAACCCCTTCTTTGGGATCATGGCGACCTGCTCTATCTTCTCAATTCCCGGTATCTGCTTGTCGATCAGTGAGAGTCTATGGCCGTCGGTGGCAACCATTCTCAGGCTACCCGCTTCTGTCTTTTCCATCAAAACGCCACCCAGCTTGAACCCGGCATCTTCCGCAGTCGTTGCGTAGATGGTCTTGGCTATCATCTCGCTAAGGACATTGCCGTCGATTTCTATCATGGCGATATCCTTTGGCTCGGTCAGGACAGGGAATTCGTCTGCGGAAAGGCTGGCAAGGTTGAAGCGGGCGTTGCCGTCTGAGATATAGACCCAGTTGTCCTCCTTCTCCAGTATGTGGATTTCGGCACTGCTTGTCTCCCGTGCGATAGCAAGAAGCTTTTCGCCTGATATGGTGATACTTCCAGGCTGTATGACTTTAGCGGGGTATCTGTCCCGGAAGCTTATCTCCAGATCGGTGGCCGATAGCTCGAGGCTGTCTTCACCCGCGGCTAAAAGGACTGTTGACAGTATGGGCATGTGGCTCTTTTTCTCCAGGATGCCCTGGACTCGTGACATTGCCTTTAATAGGACTTCTTTGTTGATTTTGATTTCCATTTTTAACCTCCCTCATTAATTTCTATTTCAAATTTGTTTGGATCTTTTCTCCATAATTTCTCAAGCCGTCGTATCTCTGTTTTAAATATTGGATGATTCACTGCGCTCATTTTTCCCTGTTTTTTCTCAATAAAATAAAAGGCTTTTTTTCTCATTTCAGTCCAATCGGCTAAACAGCTTGGGCATACTCTACGGTTGGGCCATGCGTCTCGGCCACATTTGCATTTCGCCATCATGTCTCCTTGTTAGATGTTATGAATTCGATTACCCATATCCATGGGGAGGCTTTCCATTGATATTCAGGTTTTTTGGTATAGAGGGTGTCCCAGAGTGTCATGAATTGCCACTTAGAGGTGTGGACGATTGATTGGCTTTTCATGTTAAATTTTTCACAATTCGAGATACATCCCTCTGCCCGTGCATCCTCTTCCGTTATTTGATTTAGGCGCTCTACTCTCACATCCACAATCTCAAGGCTGATTCTGGAGGCCCACCTGGGCATGTGGATTGAAGGACGCCAGTGTGTCCCTTTAGGCAAAACTACGTTATCTGCTTTTAGAAACAATGGTTTATAAAGCACATTGGCCCAGGTTTCTCTCACCCAGAGTTTATCTCCTGTAGCGTAGGGGCAAGGAAAACCATAATCATAAGCTTTTTTTGTAAATTTTGGATCTACGTTTCCTGGCCACCAAGCTATCCATCCGTTTATTTTCGCAGGCTGAATAGCTCCAGCCCATGTAAAGCCGTCCCACGCTTTCTTTATTGGTCTTCGTGTCTGGCTCTTTCTGCCATCAAGGGCAGATTTCACCGTCTCTGTTCCAAATATTATGGGCCGTTCTTTCATTTCCTCTCTCTGCCTCTCTTTGTCGAATGGTATATCTCAAAAGCCTTAACACATTGCATTTTCACAATAACGATTCTGTTTTCCCATCCTTTCATGAGTTTTACCAATTCAATGGCCTCAGAAAATGGCCCTATCGAATTACTGCCTTTGAATGCCCGCACCGGCTCTCCGGTCACCACATCCAATACCATGCAAAGCTCTGTGTCGCAAAATTGATGTTTTTCTGTTCTTGCGTATTCAGTCATGGTTGCATAAACCTCCTTTTATCGGCTTCAAATCTGCCTTCAAATACAACGGATGCTTCGGATAACGCTCTTTCGTAAGCGCTAAATAATGAGGGTTTGTCAACAGTTTCATGACCTCCTTATCCCTGTCCATATACCCACCCCTGACGCCCCAGGCCATGATAGTAATTCCCGCCTTGGCGCTTACCGCTTCCAGATAGATATCGTTTTGCGGATAGCCAACTGGATCTTCCTCCATGTAAAGTCGTTTGGGATCGGTTGACCGGAAGGCGAACAGGTTCATCATCGCAAGCCCGCCGTAGCCCCATGAACCGGCAAAACGAATGCAGCGTGTCACAAGTATTGTCATCTATGATTTCATCGGCGGTTGACGGATTTAGGCCCACAAAGCAAGCATAGCTCTCGCCAGGGAACCAAGTACGTCTTAATACATATCGGTATTTTCGATCATCAGAGAATATGGCGCCTTTGTCCATCATATTTCCTTTCTGCAAATCAACTCCACGTTCTCACTGTAAATCAATACCAGCTTAAATGATGGGATGTCTACAAGGCTGATTTCTATCCCTAAGAGGCAGCCGGGCTTCTCTTCATATTCCAAGTCAGGCGTCCATAGATACTTGCCGTCTGCAGCTTGCAGTCTCCTGACATTGCAATAAGTGTCACGGTCAAGCTTCCATAGATACCGTGGTTTTGCATCGTAATAAGTGTCAATGACTTTATCCGCCGTTATTTCCATTATGTTACTCCTTTCGTTTTAGAGGTTTCTATATATTCAGAAGGGACGTCCCTTCGCTTTAGCTGGACATTGTGATAAGTACCGTCTCCGGGTCCTATCTCAAAACCATCTTCTTTGACCAATACCCTGAATGTAAAAGGATGCCATGTCTCAACTGATTTTGCAGGCAGCCTTAAAAAACGCCTCCATGCTGGCCTTGGTATAAGGGTTGTGATTTTCTGATACCATGACAGGGTGTATTCACCTTTGTCCAATGTTTTTGTGTCGATGGTGAAAAGGCTATGTTTCATGACAGTCTCCTTTTTTACTTGGTTTCAGATTAGGAAGCGACGGAATATCACATTTGCACCAAAGGCCGTCCGCTCCCTCTGCCTTAGACAAGAAATGCCCACGGGTGACATACATAGGCTTTTTGTTGGCGTCGTGCCATATCTCTACAGGTGAAAGTTCTGGCGAATCTTTACACTCTTGATGGAAGCCAAATCGCCACCCATAGAACCAATACCATGCCTCTTTAGTGGGCCAGTCCTTTGTCCATTTCGGCTTCATTGTCTCTTCCTTTCTTAAATTCCATAAGCTCATCAAACTTCACCCGGTCGGTAATCATTTTGCTTATATCCCAGATCCAGAAGTGATTAAGCATTTTATTGTATTCCCAGACGCAATCATAATATTGCCTATTCAATGTTATGCTATAAGAACCATCCTTGATTTTTTTCTCCATTAGTTCATGAACGAGATTGCAATGTGCTTTTCTTGTTTTGTAGATCCAATTGTTTCTAAATAACATAAAAATGCAAAAGCCGATAAACACAAATATTAAAAGAATATAGTTGATCATTATTATCCCTCCTCTTCAGGTATTTTGCGCCTGACATTCTCATTTATCTCAAGCAGGTGCGGATTGCCTTTGAGCCACGCAACCACTTCCTCTGCCGTGAAAGATGGGTTTTTGCCAAAGTAATTGAATATGATTTTTAGCAGTTCATAGTCTTCTGGTTGATCTAATGTTAAGCCCAATTCAGGCCAATGCATTTCGGATGGGGCGGGCACATTCCAAATCTTAAATACTTCTGGGTGCTGGCAAATGTTCCAACCCACGTGGTGGAGCGGGTCAAACAACTCTTTTACCTTAGCAAGGGCCTCTGTCTTATAGCATTGGATATCAAAACCATCTGACCACGTTCTTGTTACTACATTAGAAACGTAATCAGGTTTGATATATTTCTGATTCCTTTTACCTGAAAGGTCAATATGACAATCGTAATCGTCTTTCAGCATTTCAAGGAATTGATCTATATGCCTCGGATCTACGCAGGGACAGTCTCCGCTCACATCTACTATGATATCCGCCCCTATCCATTGCGCCACCGCTAGCACCCTTCCCAGCACATCCTCCTCATCCCCCTTATATCGGTATACTAAGTAATCCCTACCCATCGCAGTCTCTATCGGGTCATTAGACGGGTCTGCCGTGGTGGCGATTATCACTCCATCAATATGAGCCTGTGAGCATCTATCTGCTACCCATCGGAGCGCGGGACGGTCATGGAGATTGAGCAGGACTTTCTCAGGGAGGCGGCCTGACTTCATTCTGGCAGTTATAATGGCTATGGTTTTATCTTTATTCATCATCTATTTCTCCGTTTACTCGCCTCAGTCATCTTCTTCTTTTTCTTGCGCCTTTGCCGGTGCTTGACCTCGGCCTTGGTGGGCCTTTCCTTTGGCTCCTTCGGTCCCTGCCCCTCAATGAGGGAGTTCAGAAGATCCTCCTGGCCCATCTCTTTACCGTGTCGCCTTATCTGCTCATCAATAGACATTTTTTAACCCTGCTTAACTGTTCCACATGGCACAGTCATTAGATCCTCAACAGTATTGGGTCTCAGAAGTTTCAAAGATTGCCTCACCTCCTCCATCTCAGGTGAGCTCATGAGATAAATTTGCCAGGTATCAGGGCGGCCGTGCCATGTCTTGATGACGCTGATAGCCATGACAAGGGAGTCCTTGAGCTGGGCGATTTCGGCTAACATTTCGGCGTATCGCTTTTCAGATATTACCATTATTTATATACCTCCTTTTGTTTTGTTGTTTCTTTCCTGCCCATCATTGATACATTTTTTGCACAAACCCCACCTCCACCATCTTTCAAATATCTGATCAGGAATCCGTGCGCCACAGCATCCACAATGACCGCCGATAACCAGGTCATTAACATCGTACAAGCTGAATATTTTTTTAATCCAACGCCTAACCATTATTAGCAAGCCTCCTCATCAGCCCCGTCACCCTCTCATCATTCGCGCTTATCTGCCTCATGATGTCCTTAGCCTTGTCAGGTGATACTTTCATGGCAAGCCGTAGCAAGTCCATCCAGAGGCGGTTGTTGGCCGTCCGGATCTCTTGAATTTTGTCAATGGTGTCAGTCATTTAATAGGAAAGTCAAGGGTGATTAAAAAAAGTATGATTCCAAGAACTATACTCCACGAAAAAATTACCCAATTTCCTGTCAACCACGCAATTATCAATACACCACTAATTATCGCAAATGTACCTATATTGTTAAGTATTTTATTTACCATCCTTACCTTCCTTTTTTAGTTTTATACATAGCTTAGTGATGTCCATTACTTGTTCTTTAGAAAGCATCGGTACTTGTTTTTTAAGCATTGAATACTTCGTAATCTTTCCTTGCAGATACATACCAAGGAATAGACCGGCTATATGTATTAATGCAAAATATGAGATTACATACCAAGCGCATTCTTTCACGTTGTCTCCTTCCCTTTATAGATTATTGATTCAAGGGTCGTCTACGGAGAACCACCCATATGCTCCAAGACCAACTAAGCTTGCCCAAAATATACTAAAACCCAAATCTATTAATGGATGTTCTACTATGAACCTATCAGGCATAACATTTATTGCGCAAATTATAATACCTGCTGCTAAAAGTGATATTAATACTTTTGTTTTAGTTTTGAATCCCATTATGATTTCCCTTTCTTTTTAGGCACGAGCTTTACTGAAGCGGGGCAATGCTCTATCTCTAAATCTAAATGGTCAAGAATTGCGTCAGTTAAATCAGGGATACATTGTCTGCCAACACGCCGATTTAAACTCATAACTTCTCTTTCCATCGTTAATAATCTATTCACTATCTCCCATTTTCTCATGTTGTCTCCTTATGCAAATAGCTGGAGTAGGGCTCTAATCCAAACGGGACTCATCCCCTCCAGTAAACATTCCAATATCAAAGGCACTGAAAAAATCTTTAGTCTTGTATTGGTATCCATGTCTTTATAGCGAAATATAGCTAAATAAAAAGTAATCATTGTCACATACTCCCTTTAATACCAATACTAATAGACACTCTAATCACCCTACCCCAGACGATCCCAAATCCATAAACATAATAGCAGAGGCAATCAAGGCCAAATAATACAGCTAAAATGATGACTATTGTACTGGTTCTAAGGTTTCTAAGGCGTGTTAGTAGGTTCATGTTGTCTCCTTTCAACTTAATCACATTGAGCAGAATCTACATTAATAACCAAAATTGGTTTATTGTTAATATCCGTACACATGAAAGCATTATAAATTGGCATTCTTTGACCTTCCCAGGATGCAAGGACGCTCATGTTTTCTGGGAATTGTTGAAGGAATTCAATTAAATCAGAAACAGAGGGAGTTTCTAATTCACCATCGTCCTCATCTTCAAATATATTTGAATTTTTAAGCTGATTCATGATTTTCTCCTTCCCTTCCAGAGCATGTCGCTCTGTTGTTAGTGGGTTAGTGGTTCGCTTCCTTTACGTGGGTTTCTTCTCTCAATTGGCTCGCTTGATATTCTTGGGTTTCTTGCTTAACGTGGCTCGCTTTCTAATTATGGGTTTCTTAAATCTGAAGGCTCGCTTCTCCTTTCTGGGCTTCTTGACCTAAATGGCTTGCTCCCCCCCCTGTGGATTTCTTGGCCTGCGTGGCTCGCTTTCCTTCGTTGGGTTTCTTATAGACGCTGGCTCGCTTCCGCCCTTTGGGTTTCTTATGGATCATGTCTCGCTTCTACATCGTGGGTTTCTTGAGTAGAAAGGCTCGCTTTACTACCATGGATTACTTACTCAGCATGGCTCGCTTCTACCTTTTGGGTTTCTTGTTGTCAATGGCTCGCTTACTCGTTATGGGTTTCTTAACAGGCATGGCGCACTCATAAATCCCTATGCTGCCTTCTTTACCTTAGCTAAAAACTCACCTAATGCCTCCTCAAGTGCTAATAGGGATTCCATGTTTCTCTCATTGGGCATAACATATCCTTCCCTCAGCCAACGTATAAGCTGATTCGCTAATTGCCATGCAGGGATGCCTCTATCCTTTTCCACATGGGTCTCATACTGCTTAGCTGTCATAACCTTCCCTGTCATTTCAAGGCCCCGTTTGATCGGCATTGTCTTTCTGTCAGTTTTCTTTTTCCCAAGTACCACCACAGTCTGATTTCCCCATTTCTCAATCTTTTTGACCGGAACATTGAACAGAGACGCAATCTCTTCCTCCGTGACTCCTTCATCAAGCAATGCAATACTCAACCGTGAGCGTGATATCCCGTCAAGTGCATTGCCATGATTTGCATTTTCCTTGACAAACTCTTCCAGGACTTCTCGCTCACTGCCATACTGTTTGAATATCACTTCTGCCTTATGATCCAGGCTGTACTCCTCTCTCATGGCAGTTACACGGTGGTTTCCGCTCGTTATCCGATTAGTTTTCTCTTCCACAAACGGTAGAGGCATATTTGCGCTGGAGCGGTAAGCCTGCCGGTATCGGCTAACAAATACTGGATTGATTGGACGTAGATAGGTTAACTTCTCATCAATGACTAATTCTTTTAATGCTACTTTCTTTTTCATGATATCCTCTCTTTGATTGTTTATGTTTAATTTGATACGCTTTTACCTATTGGGTTTCTTGCCTCCATTGGCTCGCTTTGCCGTGTTGGGTTTCTTGCTAAACTTGGCTCGCTTCTCTCTTTTGGATTTCTTTTATTCCATGACTCGCTTAGGAGGTATGGGTTTCTTGCTTAATTTGACTCGCTTAAACAGATTGGGTTTCTTATCTTTCATGGCCCGCTTTCGCCTGTTGGGTTTCTTTTACTCAATGGCTCGCTTAATCTCTCTGGGTTTCTTATCACTTCTAGCTCGCTTACTGCTGGTGGGTTTCTTACGGCAAATGGCTCGCTTATGTACCATAGGTTTCTTGGAACTTGTGGCTCGCTTTTTTGCCTTGGGGTTCTTGGCGTTAATGGCTCGCTTAGCGTCAATGGGTTTCTTGCAACTCCTGGCTCGCTTACGTACTGTGGATTTCTTCCATGTCGTGGCTCGCTTGATGACATTGGGTTTCTTACCTCTATTGGCTCGCTTTCTGCCTGTGGGTTTCTTTTACACAATGGCTCATTTCCCATGCTCTTTCCCCAAATACTCCTCTGCGTAAGGTTTCCTAACCGGCAAACCCTCAATGGTTCGCCATTCGACATACAAGTCTTTCTGAAATTCCTTAATCATTTTACGTTTAGCGGCCAGGTCTCTATGCCCGTCAATCGTATCCTTCCAGGGCAGGTTGACAATCCTATCTCCTTTGCGCCTCTCTGTAGTCATCTGTTCACTTAGGTCATAGCGGCCATACTGACCCGCTAAATCTGGCCGTTTTTTTATGGCCTCTTTCTCTTTCCGGTACTTTTCTGGGATATGTAGGTTGTAATAAAATTGACAGTAGGGACTGGCTGCCTTGAGAAATCCTGAAGCTAATATCCCTATCAAGGCTCTTCTGAATTCCTTATTGAAAGGCAAAACAAACCCAGGGGTATATCTATCTCCACGTACTAGCTCATCTGTCTCAATGATATAAGCTTCCGGTTTCTTTTTCCCATTGCTAATCTCTTTGACAATCCTTCCCATTGATTCTTTATACTTTTTGGCCTCAATTCGTTTTTTGCCTAATATCAGACCTGGGTTAAATCCTGAAAACTGCCATATCTTTGAGACGGTCGTGGCTTCTTCAATGTCAATGTGTCCCAATAGCCATCCAGCGGCAATCTCTGCTATTCCTTTAAATTTTGGTAACTTTGATAATTTTTCTGTATAGACAGGGAACCGCTTGAGAACTTCTTTCAACTGTTTCGCTATCTCTTCTTCCTGCTTATGCGCCTTTCTGGCAATCTTGTCAAAGCTGGCAAGGTCATCTAAACGAATAGCTTCTCTTCCCTCTATGTTCTGTTCAGTACCGTCAGCCTTTTTGCCGATTCGATTATCCATACGCTTTCGCATATCCTGAAAGTCTTCACGGGCTTTTACAAAGATGCGTAATGTCTTTTGGTCTTGTGTTCTCATTTGATTTTACCTCATTTTAAATGAAAGTTTTGGTACGCTTATCTTTTCTGGAGTTCTTGGGGTCTCTGGCTCGCTTGCGTACCATGGGTTTCTTTTCTGACATGACTCGCTTGCTGTGTATGGGTTTCTTTCCAAATATGGCTCGCTTATTCTTAGTGGGTTTCTTGCATATCTTGGCTCGCTTTCTCTATCTGGGTTTCTTTCTCATCGTGGCTCGCTTCCAAAATCAGGGGTTCTTATTCATCTTGGCTCTTATCTTAAAATTTCAAGCCCCTCTTATCATCCCTCACCTCCGTATGGGTTAATCTTCTTTCTCGGAAATAAGCTCACCTTGTAAAAACCGGCATTCATAACCTGGGGTTAGTTTTATACGCTTAGAACTCAAGATTTGTATTTTTTTGCCTTCTTCAGCAAAGGACAATCTTAAGAGTTCATTGCCTTTGTCGTCGCTAAGCGTTACTGTTGTTGCGGAATATCCCTCTAAGTTAAGGGTATTTTGCACTCCCTTTTTAGAGTCACATTGATCGAGTTGAATTCTCATCTGTCGCCACCTCCCTTCATAATTTATTTCATCCTAACAGATTTCGCGGCTCATGACCATACTTACAGCTTGCCTCGTGCCAGCTATGCTCTCCCGTGGCACAGTCTATCAAATACCACTTGCCGTCCCTGGCCTTGCAAAAGTCAATCGACCAATAACCGTCAAGCTTCTGGGCGACAAGATATGAATACTTATGAAGCAAAACCGCATCCTCATATAGCTCCTCATTCATCTCATCACAAAGCCGCTCCCAGTTCACATCGCTCGGTCTTTTACCCGAATCGGCAATCGCTTGTTTTATCCAATAGCTGTGATGACACTGAACCTTATCGTCTTTTACAAAATATCTTCTTTCTGGATTGACCGGCATATCGCCCCAGAACGCCGTGAATCTGGTATCCATTGGTATGAATTCCCTGACCACCATAGCGCTGAAGTCCAGGCCAAAAATATCGGCACACAGGTTGAATGATATGATATGGTAGAGATTGTGCCAAAGTTCAGTAGAGCCGTCGTAATAACAGGACTTTTTCCACTCGTGCTTCCCGCTTGCTTGGTCGGTTCTTATGAAGACGGGCAGAGTAAAGTTGTCCTGGATTACTGTTTGCACTTTGGCGGTGAGCGTTTTGGGAACCCTCTCATTGTGAGCCGACTTCATCTCCTTTTCTGATATCGGCACTATCATTGTTTTTGGCTGCGGTATCTCCAAGTCTTTTATAAGTGGGTACCAATACAATAAACTGTCTTTGTTAAACATTCAGGGCCTCCTTAGTATCAAGTATCTTCCATATCATCGAAGGTCAAATTATACAAATGTAGCAAATTCACTATCTTAAAAAATGAGGGGTCTTTAACCTTGCCTCTCTCAATCTCGCATAGGTATGATTTTGATATGAGGACTTCTGACGCTACTTGGTCTAAGGAGAGGCCCTTAACTCTTCTGGCGAATTTTAATTTCTGATACCATTTCATTTAATACTCCAAGAATCCTGACGCTCCGATCAGCCGTAGCGGTTTAGCTGTTGGCTACATTGCCTTGTTAGCCGCCAATTATGGTGCGGATTATCTGAGAATCAGTAATATCTTCTGGCACAGTCGGTTTGCCAGAAATAGAGCGGTGAACAAAACCGCCCTGCTCCCGAATAATTAAAACACTTTCTATCGAAGTAGCCCTTTCCCACATACAAAGAGCATCATTAAGTCGAATAAGTGCTTTCTGAACTTCTGGATCTCGATGTTCCATTTTATCCTCCTTTTAGCGACTAACGGATGGGTAACTTGCGCCCGATCAGGGCGTCAAGTTCAGCCGCTTGTTAGATTTTGCTTTGTTTTGCAGCATTTTGAATGTGATAATACCCTCCGGATTGACGCTATTCTGTAAATCACTCAAATCTTCATCATAAAACCTGGAGGCATATTTAGCTGTACGTTCATCTGTATAGCACCCAGGACGCCATTGTCCATAAGCCGATATCATAAAAACTCCATTTATTTCGTGAATAGCCATTTAATAACCCACAAAAAATTTAACAGTAGGATAGACAGAAAAAACTAATCCCCAACCTGATTATCATACTTTGACCATGTGGGACACCCCACCCTCAGATCATACAGGCAGGCATCGCACATATCCATTTTTATCAAGTCTCCTTCTCTGTTTGGGCAAGGCACTACGATGCCCAGCATATCGTCTCTCTTTGACCCGTCCACGAGGTTAAGAACTTTGGCCTCTTTCTCCTCTTTGGAGAGTTCAGATGTGCCAGCCCCATTAGATTCACCGTTGCTGACATCCTCAGACTCGGCTATATCAATCGGCAGCTCCGGTTTCTTGTCAATCGGATACTCTACATCTGGGCCGTACACGTCGTGGAACTTTTTCCGTATGGCATCTTGATCCTCTGTCGATGCTGCCTGAATTGCCGCCTTGTTTTTGATGATAGCGGGCAGAAGGCCGGTATTTTCACCATCGCCCTTTCTCAGATTTATGAACTGCTGCATAAAGGCAGAATGTTTGCCCTCTTTAGGCCCCGCCTTCTTTGCAGGCTTATATCCCTCCCAGCTCTGATAGAAATCCCAAAACCCAGTGAAGCCTTTTTTGCTGACCACGAACGCCTTCACGTCCTCTATGGTTGTCCCCTGCTGAGTCTCGGCGGACAACTTGAGATACTCATCAAGATTACCGGAATCCACGTCATCCTTTTCTTTTACCATGGTGTTGAACTTGTCGATGAGGTGCTGGTCGTGTACCTTTCCTTCAGGCTTAGTTTTAGGCTCTGGGCTTGAGCTAAAGCCGTCAAAATTTCCGAGCATGTCGGACTGAGATAGCCCTGCCTCTACCCGATCATCCAGGTGGACAGCCCTTTCCATCTCAATGCTGCAAGGCTGTAACTTGCTGTGACGCTTAATTACTGTCTTGATTGATTGCTGGTCTTCCCACTGAACCCACGGTGTCTCCTGCGCCCTCTGGTTTTTCGGTTCCCTTTGGGCCTTTTGCCATGCCTTGGATACGGCCCTCACCTTAAGAATCTGATGCGCTGGCATAAACAGGAATGTCTGCATATCACTGTCAATAAAGGTCCATACCGTATAAGCACCAATCATCTTGCCTGCGTCTTCTTCTTCGCATGGCTTGTGACGCAAATAATCATCAGTGCCATATCCATAATCAAAATCGTCTTTTTCGTAAACGACATGAGCAGTAATCTTTATTCGCTCCGTTCTCCTAGCCAGCTCTATCAACCCACCATACATTGGCTGAAACTGGACTTCCTTTCCGTAAGGAACTAATGCCGCTTTCCTGAGTACCGGTGGAAGGCCGAGCTGGGCCGATTCAATCAGCGCACTTAGCATGCTCTCTTTTGTACAGTCTAAGAGAGCGGGATTTCTGAGCATCGCCGTGTAGAAAGTCCTCAGAAAATTGTCCGCATTGAGAAATGAAGGTAGTGCTGCCTCAATCTGCTTGACGATTTGGGGCTGGTTGATGTAGTCTCGCACCGTGATAGCTTTTTTTTGTGTAGCTGTGAGATCGTGTGCCATGAGTTAATCCTCCTTGTTTAAGATTGCTTTTCTTAACACCTTTTTACTAATAAGCATTTTTAGGGTTATTATGCTCATGTTCTCAATAACCCTCGGGTGCTTCGGCCTGTCCCGTATGTAAATCCAATCACCTTGATCTAACAAAAACGCAAGGTCTCCAAGGTTTGTTATAAGATAAGACGGGTGATACTTTTTCCTTTTTGTTTTCATCTGAAGCTGATATCCTCCTTGTAGAAAATTTTAACCCCAGGTATGGCGGCCTTTATCACCTTATTGTCCTTGTCCACCTCATCCCTGAGTCCCTGTTTAATCTTCTGGTTGATGAGCGGGCCATTCTCCTTTGGCAATAAATATTCCCTCGGCACCTGACTGATATCCAACAGCTCGTAAGTCCACCTGCCTTTTGCAAACGATACCCCGGCATCCGTCCTTGTCTGGGTCTCCTCCTTGGTCGTCTTTGGCAATACAAGCTCTGGCATTTCGGGCGGCTCAATATTCAGCTTCTTGGCCTCTTTTGCAAGCGCATCCTGTCTTGCCTTGTCTGCCTTGCGTATGGCCTCTTGTTGTTTCGCTCTCTCAAGATCCTGGCGTTGCTTGTCCTTGAGAAGCTCATCCGCAAGATATCGCTTGCCTCTGTCCAGCTCCGCCTTTATCTTCTTGGCGACATTGACGATCCCATTGACGAAGCTTTTCGGCTCCTTGATATGAACCTCGACTGCAAGGTCGATCTCCTTTACTAAGTTTTTTATCCGCACGCCGGTCTCCGATGCTTGGCCTTTGGTCTTGTCATCCTTGATCTTTATGGCAAAAGCTTGATTCCGGATGAGCTCGGCCTTTGGCAGAAATGCGTCTATTATGGCCTTACTCTCCACTGTCTTTATGACAAGGCTACCTTCCGTTTGGATAACCTCGGGCTGTTTTTTGCCGTCGCTTACTGATTGAAAGTCAATTTCCATCATTGCCTCCTTTCTCATTTGATTGATTTATTAGATTTTGCTTAAATCATCTGCTGTTATTGGATCGTATGGCATTGCCTTGGGCCAGTTATGTTTACCTACTGCAATACTATAGATTTCTGATAATATCATATCACGTTCAATACAATGTTCATCATGTTCATCTTCGCCTTTCAATTCTTCCACTGATTTGCAGCCTTTTGCAATTGACACAAGACGCTGTTTCATAGCTTGACAAGATGCGCAGTTCGGCAAGCTTTCGGTAACGTGTTGCCAAACTTTTTCTTTAGATACTTCATTCTCATATCTGGCGAGAGCTCTTGCGACTATTTTTGGTAGGTCATAATCGCCTATACATTTTAATGCGTGAATCAATGTTGCTGTTTTGTCATCTGTCTTTGCTGATTTCATCATTGCCTCCTTTCTCTGTCCTCATTTACCTTTCGCTCTATCCAATACCTCAAGGTACTCTCCTTTATTAGAAAGCCAGCGGTATCGTCAAGACTGTCTACGATAGTAAATAAATCCTTCTCTGATAATTTATATGGCCCCATCTTTCTCGACAATTTTCTTAGCCATAAACCTTTCATGGTTGCCTCCTTTCCTGTCTTTTCTTTACCCATCTGCCAACTTTCAATCCTGCAAAACAGATCCACCCAGTTATGAGCATTAACCACGCTATTTGCAATGCTAATAAAAAGCTCATAATGATTATTCCTTTACCCTATCAAGTGTCTATGTGCGTTAAGTGCCTGCAAAAAGACCTGAAACGCCTGCGCTTTCTCATCACTGTAATCAAGGAACTTCGCTATCTTGCCCTTCGGATGCAATTGCAAGCCGCCACATCTCTCGACAACGAAAGGCTGGTTATTGTACCTCAAGCCTGCATAATGCTCGACAAGATAGCAATAACTCCCAATCTGAGTTTTCCATGTGCTTCCCTCAGAAACCGGTGATTTCCAGTCCAGCACGGCAGCGACACCCCATTTCAATATCCCGGCCCAGTCAGGGTGTCCTGTAATGCCGTAGGTGGGGCATTTCAACTCCCTCTCTACCAAAAGCGTCTCCTCTATCATCTCATCGGCCCAGGATACGAAAGAGTCGAAGTAAGGCTCCACGTCAATGTCTATATGGGATATGTAAATGTGGTTGAGGTAGTTCTTTATGCAGGTATGCAATCGCTGGCCTCTGTCAGTGGCACGATCCCAATAATAATCGGGGATGTTTTCGCGGTTGACGTACTTCTCTAATATTTCAGTAATGCGATAGAATTTCATTGTTAAACGGGATTCCCACAAATAGCACAATTTTCATCAAATGTAACGTCCTTGCCCTGGACAAAGCCGTGATGCACGCAATACCAGCGGGATAGCTTCATTACTGCAATGCAAGCAGGACAGTTCACCTCGTCAATTTTTGCAGCCTCTAAAACGTACTTAGGCGCAAACATTTGTTGTAATGCTATGAATCCTGGTTTCTGGTTTGGCACTTGTCCATATCCTCTTGTCCGATAGGCAATGTATGGAGTAGCTATTTTCTGCATGCATGCTGTCCAGGCAGCGTCGTATGTCCAGTGTGTTATTTCATTCATTTCAGTCTCCTTGGTTCTCTGTAAATCCCTGCAGGCGCCCGAAAAAGAAGGAGCAAGACGGGCGCCCTTTGCTTACAGCGGGCTCACAGGGAAACCGTTTATGGAGGTAAGAGTTACTTTTATGTCCGTCATAATCCTTTTTACTTGTATAACCAATACCACGTCCATTTCCTACCGCCGAAAATCCGTACTGGAGTTGCGTTGCCGCCACGTGGGGGACGGTAGTATTGTCCTTTTTCACATTTTATGTGCGCAGATTGGCATGTTTTTGACAGCAACCCATATCTCATCCTGTGGTCTGGCACCCATGCGTAGATAACATCCCGTGATCCTGGTGTATTGTATTGATGTTTTGCCGGCATCTGTCCCGGCCCTGTGTGCCACATGACATACAATGCCTCAACATCTTGTGCCGGTTGCCTGCGAAACGGAATTAATTTGGCTTTCATAACTGCCTCCTGGTTATGTTAGCCCCCCCAACATTCCCTGCAAATTGCGAAACCATCTGGACAAGGGATCTGCCCAGAACCATCGCAAGTGCCACAGATATTGGAATTGCCGGAAATATCCTCATCACAATCAGGGCATACTGAATAACCGCCCATTCTTTTTAATGCATGTGATTCTGCCGAGCATTTATTCTGTCCGCTGGATTGGTCTGATAGATGACGCTGAAACTCCATTATCGCATCCGATACATATACCCATTTTTTTGGATCAACAATAATCGGGTGAGTAATCACAAGATCATTGTAACCTTTATTTAGTAAAAACTTCTGTGCTTCGTTCATATTTCACCTCAAGCAATCCAACAAGTGATATAAAAGCGAGCCACCAACCCTGGCTCCTATGCCACACTTTCCATTAGCGCAGGACACCCCACGTTGGCTCCCTTACCCAGTCCCTCCTGACGGGGAGGGCATAGCTCGCTTTAAGATGAGGGGGATTTCACCCCCCTGCGGTATTGACACCCGGCATTATTGCAGCACAGGAACCTCTGCGGAATTTCGATGAGGGGAACCTTTGGCCCCCTTTTTGGAAGGTAGCCCCCAAGGCCTATTGTTTTCTAATTTCCCGCTGTACATCCTGTCGTTTAACCCCTCAGATTCTGACTTATAGATACCGATGGCCGGACTTGAACCAGCGTCTGGGTTACTCTCTGTGCGCGCGCCCCCGATCAGCCTGCTGATCTACATCGGTACCCACTGATTTCATCGCACCCCCGGTCGGCCACATGAGGACTTTTTCAGAGGCAGTCACCTCTCGGTTAGCATTCTCAAAGGCTCCTTCCGGCGACCAGGATATATATCCATCTGGATATGTTACTTTGTAGCCTGGCCTTGAGATGTGGCCTGATACATCTTTTCCTTTGATCGTCTCAAGGAATGTACACTCATCCATAGGAATGGCCAGGGTCAACTTGCTACTAATGTACAGCTTTTCTTTAGGCATTTTTTTATCCTCTCTTTTAAGGTTGATAGATACTTTCTCTTTCTCACCAATAAATAGGGAGCTGGCAGATCGGATTTTCACCAATAGGGTAAATCATATAATTGGCATTACAAGTTTTTCTCAGACAAAGATACAACCCCTCTTTATCCGTCCCTTTCGGCTCTCGCCTACTTGGATTTTTGCGTCAATGCCACTCAACGCAGGCACGTTTTTCCCCCGTACCACTGCCAGCATAATTTAAACTCGTTCACTCTCTCTGATATAATCAATCATTGCTTCGCTAAATCCATCTAAATGAGTCCACGTACCATAACCAACACCATTTTTATACGAGGCCACATTGATCATGTATCCCTTGGCTTTCGGATCGTGAACAGTATCGTGGGCCTGCTCATCCGTGATGACAATGAGCCTGTCATAAATTTCAGCATCGTTTACCATATCCACTGACCTGCCAAGATACGTTCCGTCATATGGCTGGCTGGCTGCAATGGCATCTCTTAAAGCAAAGCCATGACGGGCCGGTATGAGTTTTTCATATTGTGAAAAGGAATATATTTTTACATCCTCACAAACTTCTCTCAAAAGAATGGCAAGGCCGAAGCCCGCATCCATTCTGAGCATGTCGGACTTTTGGGACATCTGATTATCCATTGAGCCAGAAACGTCCACAAGCAAGATCGTCTTGCCAAGTAGTTTCTCTTGTGATGAAAGGCATCTCATCATAGCTTGCTCAATTTGGGCCTCCCATTGAGGAGCGTATCGGACTGCTGCTATAAAGCGAAATGGCAATATTCTTTCGACCTTCATTTTTTCCAGTGCTTGAAAGACTATTTGCTCATCAACATTTGCCTGCTGCATGTTACGTAGGTTTCGCAAAACGGCCATTGTACCTAATCTATTTTCCTTCATCAATCTTTCCCATGTTTCTTTCTTATCGGCAGATGAGGACAGGGACACTTCCCAGGTATCTGGCGGCTCTAATTTGCCATCTACCAAGTTTTTCCAGAGCTTCTCCTGCTCTTTGTCTTTGGGCTTGGGATGTGATAAAAATAGCACGTCTCGGAGTCTTATCTGTCCAGGGCGGTCATATTTTGAAATTTGGTAAGCATCAAATTTTTTAAAAGCTTCCGCCAGTCCTTTCTTAACTTGTGCTGATAATGGACATCTACCATCTGCCCAATAAATCGCTAAAAATTCCGCTAATTCATCTGGCCTCTGAATTACTCTTGCCAAGGTGTCCTTGACCAGATCCTTATGAGCAACCCCATTCACCTTGGTTGACAGGCGAGCCATTTCTCTTACTAAGAGCAAAGGGACATGGCGCAACTTCATTCTTTCCCGCGCTTCGACGGCCATGTCTGCCACTTTTCGAGGTGCCACATGAGGAATCAAAGAGGCAATTCTTCCAGTTATGTCTTCACCGTCCTCATAGAATTGTCTTTCCCATAAGAGACAGGTCATCACAGAGCGTTTTAATTGCTGCTCTGGATTAATGTGTTTAGCCTTTGCACCTTCATGTGTGAAAATAGGTTGTCGAGGAATGTTTAATCTTGCCATCGTATACCTCCTTTATATTAGTGAGATTGGAGAACAAACGGTTACGGAATATTTCCCAACGAAGTAACCGCAACCTTCACTACCAATCCCATAATTGGTGGGCTTCAAGGAATAAGCGGCCATGGTATTTTCTTTTCAGCGAAGTAACCATAGCCTTCGCCATTGACGCCCATAAGATTAATTGCCGAGGAACAAGCGGAAAGGGAACGTAAGCGCTCTAACCAACTGAGCTACCCTTGCCGAAGCAAGGAGCTGGACTCGAACCAGCGACCTCTCGCTTGATAGGCGAAGTAACCCTTTCCTGCGCCATCGGCAAACTAATTATGGGGGAACAGGCGATAAGACATTCAATCAAAGCGAAGTAAGTCTTATCTGCGCCACCCATAAACTCTGTCAAAGATCTCTTTCCTCGCCATCGGCCCCCAGACCTTCTGAGTTTTCCCTTTCGAGTCCACTGCTGGTCTCTTGTGAGAGCGGGTAGGTTCGGATATTTTTAACCGCCTCTTGTCCGAAGGCAGAGAGGCAGTAAACGTTCTCTATTCTTTTTCAGCAAATCTAAACACTGGCATTCTCTCTCCGTCTCGCTCAACCTCTAGTTCATGGATGCTGAGTAAGCCGTATAAAGTCCAGTAGCATCCCATGCCCTTAACATGCCGCCCGATACATTCTTGATAGACGATCTGAGCTGCGACATCTCGCTCAACGCCAGCATTGATAAAATCTGGAATTGATTGAACGGTGCCGCAGCTAACGCATTTGAATTTCCAATCCTGTGGATTTTTGCCAAATAAATCTTTTGCCTTTTGTATCCAATTATCCCAGCTAATTACTTCCATTTTTTAATCTCCGTTTGAATCATCTTTCATTTGTTTTGAAGGTCTGCTACTGTAAGAAACGGAACACCCTATAATCATGGCTAAAATTCCCATCCATGGATGCCCTTGAACAACAAGCCAAGCGCCAATTGCAACACAGGCAATAATAATAAGTCCGAGGGCTAAAATTATTCCTATATCTTTCATTGGCTTTTATCCTTCTATTCTTTCAGTCTTCCAAGTTCGGCCAAGCTCTTCCTGGATCTTGAATGTCATCTCAAGCTCACTCATTGGTGTATGGGTGATATCTTTCTCGGCAACTCGGACAAGGCCGTTTAGCAGCCTGCGACTTAAAGCCCATTTGGTTGTATATGATTCATATATTTTTAGGATGACTTGCTCCATATTTCTCCTTTTAGCCGTGTCAAACCCCCGTTGGCATGGGCCTTAAAATTCAATATAAGAATAATATCCACTGCCTACCTTCACGGCCTTGCCATCTCGGACGGCCGTGACAAGCTTTTTAAACTCCCCTGCCTTCCACCTCTGGCGCACTTGTCTGTCAAGCTCAAGGGGTGACAGCTTCTGCCAGCCGGGGATTTCTCGGTCAAGGTATGCTCTCAGGTCTTCCCTCATTGCAATGCCCTCTTTTTTGAGCGTATTGGCAGAGACAGTAGACTTATTCTTAGGCCCGCCGATGATATTGTAAAGAGGCACTGGGGGCTTGCCTGCTATGTCTTCTTGGTAGCCTATGAATATGGCATACGGCTTAGTCATCTGCCTTCTCCAGGCCTTTTCTCTTATGCCTCGGATGCAAATGCCGAGCCATTTCTTTTTTGGATATTTTGACAAGCTCATTGAATCTGGCTTCGCCTGTCTTTTTTAGGCGGGATATGTTTGACGTGGTTCTGTTCATCTTTGCCTCCTTGCTAGTTGATATGAGTTATCATGTATTTACTGCCATTACTCAAGGCTTTGCAACTCCATTAATCCATGAGTGCCACGAGGGCCGATATGCCCGATACGCTTGACCATGCCAACGCCTTCGGCATACCAAGCCATCCAGTTATAACCAGTGGTACAATGAACTTTAACGCAATTAGCAAAAGACCCTGCAGGTACTGTAACATCTTCAATGGCCAGTATGGAGAACATTTTCGTCTCATAACTGAATACACTATCATCAGGCTTTTTGGCCGTGTATCCACCGCCCCAGATTTTGCCCACCTCTTTAGGGCCAGCCAAGTCAACTCCGAGTAACGGAGGATAATATGTCAGATCCTGATACAATAAGCCATCTGTGTTATACATTCTGCGGCCAGTCTCCATAGTACCCTCTGGGCTATCGGCAGTCAGATATTCCACGCTCGACCCGTCTGAATATAGCCATGTCTCCATGCCAGGCTCCGTAATTATGGAGGTTAAGGTTGTTGGTGAACCGGTATGCTCAAAGATTTTAGTAATGCCTTCTGGAGCCTTGTAATTGCCCATCACTACCAAGTTGCTATTCATGATAGCCTGTATGGCCCTAATGACCTCATTCATTTGCTCGGCATCGGCTATGGTGCCGTTCTCAAAAGTATGCGGCACTACCAGGGCCTCATCTGCTGCCCAGGCAAATGAAAAGGACATGATAATGATACATGTTATTATTAGCTTTTTCATAATTTCTCCTCTTTCTAAATGTTTACTCCCAAGTTCCCTCACCCCATTTGCTTTGCCCCCAGATGAAAGGAGTAGGGGTTGTGTCGTCTTCTTCTATCTCCTCATCTGGTTCCTCCTCTTGCTGTGGTTCGGTTATCTCATCCACCTGGGTTATTTCCTCTGTCTCCTCTGGCTCAATCACATCCCCGTTTGATTCGGGCTGCTCATTGATGATCGGATCTGCTGCGCTCTCTCCGCCCTGGCTGCTATCATCTTTGCCACAGCCAGACAAGGCTAAAATCATTATGAATATTAGAATTGCTTTCATCATATTTTCCTTTCTTTTATTCCTTTTTGCCTCTTAAATTGTAAAAACCTCTTTGAGTTAAGCAAAATCAATACATAGGCACTGTCTCTACAAGGCGCAATGTATTGTTAGGCTCGATAATTATGTCTGTATTTTTGAGATCTTTGATAAACCCGTCAGCGACTGTAATCGTTTTGCACTCTTCACTTAATTTATAAATAACAGCTGCCAACATATCTCCTGGAATGACTATTCTTCCATTCGGTGTCCTAGCTATTTGTCCTTCTATTATTTCTTTCATTTTATCACCTCATTTCTCTATAATTGTTTTTAATAGCTCTATTGGATAACTATTTACATGATTATATCTTTCATCTGGTACTCGCCCTACCGGATAGCCATATTGCCGACATAGTTTAGATGCCTTAATGCCCCATGATCTCGAAGTATTCAAGGGAAGTAAGATTTTATTTTCTCGGCAATATGCAACAACTGTTCTGTAACTCGTATCACCATCATATTCTTTTATTTTACCTTCCAAGAGATTGACCCGATCATTTATTTGCTTTAACTCCCGGTCTTGTCTCATAAGAATTTGGATTGAGTTTTGCATGAGCTGGAGCATGTTTTGAGGTTGTGTAGATCCAATTAACTGTTTCTCCATTGCATTGAAGGCAGCTATGAATTCTTCTTTGACACTGGCCGCTTTTTGGCCCGTGAAACCCATTACTAAAAACATGAAGCCCTCACGGGTCATAAAGTACATAGGTTGTGTTTTGCCTTGAGAATTCAGGCATTTAGACTCCTTAAAATTAAGGAGTCGAAACTCATCTGAACAATCCATATTTTTAATAGCTTGCAGAACATTGTCGTGTCTCTTCTCAAAGCTTTTTGCCACTTTTAAAGAACCGGTCATTGGCTTGCCATTCTTTAATTCAATTAAATCTTTCATTTGCAACTCCTTTTTTAAATGATTGAACCACTTTCTAAAATTCCCAAATCGAAAATAAATTACATCCCATTACCAGCGTTATCGAGTCATCTAATTGATCGGATCTTATAGCCCCGAACCAGAAGTTTGCATCCAAAATATAAAAATCTTCTTCCGTATAATACACTACAGCAAACGCATGGCCCTGCCCTCTATCATTTTTAGCAATTCCAATTCCAATTATGTTGTCTGGGAATCCGGCATCTCTTAACCCTTTCCAGATCATAACAGCAATATCTTCACAGTCTCCCCTGCCTCTTGTCTCAGTTTCACATGATGTCTGCCAGTAATTAGTTACATCCGCTTTATATCCAATGCTTTTTACAACCTGATTCTTAATCCCAATCATTAAACCAAGATCAATTACAAAATCCTCATCCTCATAATAGTCTGGGTAACCAAGACATTCGGCTTCTCTGTTTTGCCAATCTTCCAATCGACCCACATAGAGATCATCCCGTATTTCTTCGTAAGATTGAACTAACTTTTCCATCGTGTAGTCCCATATATAATCTCTGCAACCAGGAAGAAAAATAAGAAGTGCTATAAATATAGTTATTTTAAAGGTTTTTCCCCCTTTTCTAATAATTTCCATTTTTGTTCCTTTTTAGGTAGATCTTTATTTCAACCAGGGGGGCACCCAATCTAAATTAACATGCCTAAATTTTTGTATTGTCCTTTCAGCACCTAAAACCGTGATATAAGTGAAAGGCCCCTTATATGTAAAATATTGTCCAGTCAATTTTTGACCCTCCATGTACAGTTTGATGGAATTCTTATCAGATTCTTTAGGCATAATGATTGTGAATTCAATTAACTCATCTTTAGCAAATTCCGATAGGTGATATATTACATCATATTTAAGTATCTGAAAGACCTCAAACAAGCTGTCTGCCTTTTCATCATCACTTCCTGGCTTGCTCCATAATATTGCCTTTAATGCTTCCTCCAGATTATTCTTTCCATGTTTAACTTTGTATAGAAATCTAGTAATTCCATATGGTAAAACTTTTTTGTAACCTAATTTAGCTGCCTTACTTCTCACAGTTTCAATGGTTTCTTCTTTATTATTTTTCCTCTGTCCTTCTGTAAATCCGTTAACAATAAGAATGCAAAGAATGCTTAAAAGCAATGTAAACATAATGATTCTTTTCATCATATTTCCCTTTCTTTTATCCCTTCAAATTGTTATTTTTCATCTTGGGTATATCATAAATTAACTTAGACAGCTTGTCAAGCTAAAAATGAACCCCAAATGCATTTTTTTGGCAATATTCTTGCTGAAAAATGGTAAAGCCCTGATATTTAAGACCTTTATGGCTGAAAATAATTTTGGTTGCCAATCTTAATTTAATCCTTGACATAAAGTCTATTTCAAGCTATAAAGGTTATTATGAAATTAAAAAAATGGCAAGAAGAAAATGGTGTTACCAACACTAAATTGGCAAAATGTCTTGGTGTGCATGTCTCGTTCATCACCCACCTCAATAAGGGAAGGCGAAAATATTCACCGGAGCTGGCCCTCAAGATAGAGGAGCTAACCAATGGTGAGGTGGACAAGCTTGAGTTGCTTTACCCAGATATTTATTCTATATAGGCAGTCCATTATTACTGTGTATAGTATCCGGTTAAGTTGATAAATAATAGGTTATATGCATAACTTATATCGCTATTTCGATAAAGATGGAAATCTTCTTTATGTTGGTGTATCAATTAATGCTATAAGTAGGCTTTCACAACATAAAAGAGATTCTCATTGGTTTGATAGAATCATTAAAATAGAAATAGAACAATTTTCAACAAAGGAAGAAGCCCTTGCAGCAGAAATAAAGGCAATATTACAGGAGAATCCATCTTGTAATTTAAAAATATCTCTAAATGATAATCATAATAAACAGATAGCATCCTCATCATTTCAATATAATCATTATTGTATATCAATGCTGCATTTAAAAATATGGTTCTTACGCAAAATGCTTTCTTTATACGGATTAACTTTAGTTGATGTTATTCCTCCCTTGTTAGAAAGCAAAGGCATAACCCAAGCTGACATAGCAGAAAATCTCAATGTTACTCAATCTTATGTGAGCCAGGTCATCAGCGGCAAGAAGGATAGCAGGCTGATAAAGGCTGAGATATCGGATATTTTGGGGTTTGATCCCTGGAAAATATAATAGGTTATCTGTATATTCTACCGTTATGTGCAAAAATATAATGGAGGGTTTAAATCATGACATTTGTGAAAACAGTATATGAATCACAACATATGCGAGAACCTAATATATCAGAATATGATACAGAAAAAGAAGCGGATGCATTCATAGGAATATGCTTAAAGTGGGGAATTGGAATAGTCAGTTGCGATAAAATATCCAAAGAAGAAGCACACAACAAGCCGCTAAGCCCGACCTCGGAAGCCTCGCCGGGTTAGCTGGTCGTTACCCTATAATTGCCATGAGATATAACCATCTTATTCATTTATCTGCATTAATCCTGAAAACTTTAACACTAAAATCATGGAGGCACATTATGACTTGTTATTTCGACCCAAAAACAGGTGGTCTGGTATTCGAGGACGGCAAGCTTGTCAAGATACATCCACCCAAATTTCATATTTTCAAGCAGGCGAAAAGGTATTGTGATAAGCAGGGTCTTAAGCTGGTAGGGCTGTTTTGCGGTGCCAAGGCAACCGAGGCGGTTGATTGAGTATGCTCTTTCCTAAGCCTCACACATTCAGGTCTAAAAAGTATCTTGCCTTTATTAGGACTAAGCCTTGTTTGGTTTGCGGGAGTCCTGAGACCGTGCCTCATCATGAGGGGCTTGGCAGGAATATGATAGGGGGAAAGCCTCCAGACAGCCATGCCGTGCCTCTCTGCGTTCTTTGCCATGGGATTTATCATAACACAGGGCCAGCATACTGGAAAAGGGTTGATATAAAAATGGTTATAATCAAGCTTTTAGAGGAGTTCATGGAGAATGAATGCAATAACTGATAGGGATGTATGAAGAAAAAGTGACCAAGTTAAAACCTGTCTATATCTATTTATCGGCAGAAGTCTGAAAAACTTGAGGGAAAAATGACTGAAGGAACTAAATCATATCTCATCGGCTGTCATCAATTCTTACTTCACCCATTATGGGTATTGCTGACATGGCGGCTTGAATACAAATCCTGGCCTAAATGGTGGGAGCTCATAGCCATTCTTTTTCACGACATCGGCATCTGCGGGCGGCAGTATTTGAGCGATGATACGGCCAAGATAGGGCATTGGGAAAAGGGTGCTCAACTCACAAGTGATATTTTAGATAAATTAACAAGGGATATGAGCAAAGAAAATGCTGGATATAATATGTGCGCTGGCCATTCAAGCACTTCAGAATTGCCCGAAAGCAAGCTATGGAAAGCTGACAAACGATCGAAACTTGTTGAACCAAAATGGTGGTCTGCATTTTATAGTCTAATTGAGCCACAATTAAAAGGAGATCCAGATAAATGGAGGGAGACAGTAAAAGAAAATTTGAGGCAGAAAAAACCAGTAAGTAATCATGAGCTGTATATGAGAAATAGGCAAAATGAAAGTCAATCCTGATAACATCCTAAAATGCAAATTCTGCAAGTGGCAAACTCCCAGGTGGGTAACTACTAAAAAAGGCAAGCGGGTTAATAAATCAAGTAAATTGGTAGGCCATGTGATGATAGAACATCCGGATGAGTATAGCAAGATTATGGAGGAGACTTCGGGTGATTAAACCTTATGAATTTTAGTGTAGATGACAAGGGAAATGAAGTTAATTTTTTTGAAAAGTTAGAGGATGGTACATGGGAAAAGGGTGCCCGACTCGACCGCGAAGCTGGGGATAATGCAAATAAGTTAGCTTGGGATAATTGGTCTGGTGAAGAATTGGAAGAATGGGCCAAAAAGAATGGTTACAAAGATGAAATTTCAGAAGCAATATCGAGAGAATTTTTGGGTGATTGATTGGAAATGACAGATCACACCGAACAAACCACTGACGCCCCGGTAGCGGCAGAGGATGAGGAACTCTACTCCGAAAAGTTCTGTCCGGCATGCAAGGAGATGAAAAAGAGGGCAAAGTTCAACCGGAAGAGGGCGAACAAGAGTGGTTTACAAACGCACTGCCGTGACTGTCAAAGGATAGAAAATGGCGTCCAACGTAAGGATTGGCACAAAAAAAAGAATTTGACGAAGCGCAGGTGCCTCAGTTGCCTCAAGATGTTTCCCTCTACGGGCAAGTTCAACCGGGTGTGTGATCTATGTAAGAAAAAAAGGCATTACAGTGAACATGAATGGGGCGGGTTGCGGGAAGGGATATTAAATGCTAAGGTCTGAACAGGAGATAAGAGACCTGCTTTCTAAGTGTAAGAAGGTGGCCGCTTTCGGCATGTCTAAAGGCCCCTGTCCGCTCAATGAGGACGGGCAAGAAGGCTGTTGCGCAGAGTGTAGCGCGTCGAATACTTTGAGATGGGTATTAGGCGGAGATGATAATCCCAGCCATAATGCGCAGGATTTAATGGGGAAGACCCTGGAAGGGTTAGGACAATAAACATGAAGATAGTTATACCTCTTAATCCCGCTGGCCAGATGAGGCCCCGTTTTACACGTGCTGGCATAATCTACAAGCACAAAAAGCAGCGGATAAAGGAGTCCATGCTGATAGAGCATCTTATCCCGCATCAACCGGAAAGGCCGATAGAAGGCCCTGTCGAGCTACACGTCAAGGCATTTCTTCCTATTCCATCATCATGGTCTAAAAAGAAACAAAGGCAGGCCCGAGACGGCGAGATCCTGCCGACTGTCAAGCCCGATGCTGATAATATTTTCAAAAATATCAGTGATTGTATGGACAAGGTGTTTTTCAAAGACGACAAGCAGATATGTTTTTTGTCCGTACATAAATATTATTCAATTAATCCCAGGTGGGAAATAGAATTGAATGAAATTTAGGAGGAAATAATGTCGAATTGTGGTTCATTACTAATAATGAAAAAGGAGAATAAAATGGAAAAAGTAATAAGTGATTTTTCTACAGAAATCAAATTAACCGGAGATGAGGCAAAAGAAATCTGTAAAATCGGTCAAGGCAAGGAATGTTGTGCTTTTCTTGTTGTGGCATCTAGTGGCTTTGAATGCATTCGTATGTCATATCCTATGAATTCAAGTATATTTGATAGATTAGAAAAGGGGACAATGAATGCTAAAGGTAAAGGAGAATGGGAAGGTTGCCCATGGGAGAATAAAACTGATGATTAAAACGAAATGCTGCAAAGATTGCCGAAGCCGTCAATCCACCGGCCTATGCACGGCAACGGATAAGCACGTCCCGAGGAAGAAAGGCGCGGCTAAATGTGAATGGTTTTGGGCGAAAAAGCACAAGGGATAAAAATGGCCTGCGAGAACTGCGAATACTTTGAGAATCTTAACAACGCAATCCTGACTATATCATACGGGATTTGCATAAGGTCGGGAAAGGCAGTTTTTAAGAACTCAAAGAATTGTGCGGTAGAGCAATGGCATAGACGATATATTAGCAGATTGATGAACATTGCCGGTGTTACTCTGTTTCAGGCCGAGAATTGCTTGCATGCTGGTTTAGGTGAGTATGATTACGACGACGACCCAGAAGATTCAGCAGACGATGAGATGAGTTATTGGACAGCAGATAGTTGATTGATTATTAACAGGGAGGTCTATTGTGAACCTAAAACTTGTAAAAATATGGCTCTGTGAAGCATGTTTGAACGGCGACGGCGATGAATGCCACACGCCGGGATGCGCCCTCTTTTTGCATAACTCACCCGGGCATTCAATAGAGCCTAAACTTTACGAAATTTTAAATGAGTATGACATGTTGAATGCCTGCAATCCACTATTAAACTAACAAGGAGGTTTATCATGGACAGAGAATTTTTAAACGACATTTATCTTCTGCTGCAAAGTATTCAGGCGTATCCGCAAGTTACCACAAGCGATATGGGCTTTGCCTATTTACCTCGGCTATCAGTAAAAAGAGTGGACATTATGGCCGAAAAAGTAAGACTTCTTTTAACCGACCTGCCGCATAGCCCGGTCATTGGCTCTGAATTTAATCAACCAGTCTGCCAGCATGGCTTCATGCAAAAGTGTCCAGAGTGTGAGGTAGACAAGGCTTGGGGGTGAAAGATGGAAAAGACTGCTATGGTAAATACTTTCAAAAGAGCCGAAATGATGAGGTATGCCTGTAATCAAATTTGCATTTTGCTCGACAGGATAGTCCAGACTGACAATAAAGAAGAGGTAGAAATCCTGATAGACGCAATGCAATTTCTTGACGACAGGGTTTCCGCGGTACATGGCTTGACCAAAACATCAATCAAGCAAGCGATTAAAGATGGCGAGGGCGACCTTGCAGAGATCCGGGAAAAGTGCGTAAAACTTAAAATAGTGTGAGGTGTGAAATGATATGGATAATACCGAGCTTGACAGCGGTTATAATTATCGGTTTGGCCTGCTACAAAGCATGGATAGACTATCAGGCAACTTGGCGGGACATGACGGTAGAAAGGAAGGAAGACGATCACGACATCACTAACATTGCGCCATTGGCGATGAGAAAAAGTGAGGAGGGCTACCCGAAGTGGGAATAGCAATAGCCTTTTTTTGTGGCATTGTCGTCGGCTTAGGGATTTATTTTGTATTGGATCATCGATGAATTATCTAAGCTTATTTTCCGGTGCATGTGGTGGGGATTTAGGACTGCAACATCTAATTGGGTGGAGGTGTTTGGGGTATGTTGAAAATGAACCTTATTGCGAACAACTTATTCGACAGAGAATCATTGACGGGTTCCTTGATGAGGCACCGATATTCAGCGATATCAGGGATTTCATCGATCAAGGGTTCGCCGAAAGCT
>SDBU01001044.1_pt1 | contig 40734 bp, 44 predicted proteins | sample 2277071 | NCBI WGS metagenome assembly SDBU01 (sample SAMN10397929, study PRJNA504765) | marine sediment metagenome | isolation source: marine sediment core GS08_GC12, 126 cmbsf | place: Arctic Ocean: Gakkel Ridge, Loki's castle | collected 2008 | reverse complement strand
ATGGAATCTGTAGATGATGTGGAGAAGAGAAAATGAACTATGATCTAGAAAATAGAATGATTAAGCAAATTGAAGCACATAGGAAGAACCAACGAAAGTTCAAGGCGACAGATTTTGTTCCTCTTTTCGGAGCGATAGACTACATTCATAGGACTACTTATGATAGTTCCCTAAGAATGTATATGAAGGCAGGTGTTTTAATCATTTATAGTGCTCTTGGGGGAGTGGCATTTTGTAGGGGTTTAGCAAAGTTGGTAGAGGCTTTCCAGTTGGTCAGGTGGGTCAGTTAGCTTTGCAAACGCAAATATCACCTCTAGGTAATCCCCTAATATACCTTAGCCCAAGTCTACATCTACTCCAATTAGTAAGATGTCAATAAAGAAAGAAATTGTAAGAGACGCGTCAGCATATGTTCCCACTACATATATCTCACTGGTAGTAGGTGTTATTTCCGGGCTGATAGTGCGTAAATTTCTAGAACCTTCCCTCATGGGGGACTGGGTGATGTTGTCAACGGTTTTAGGTTACGCACTTTTTTGTCATCTGGGCATCCTCAACGGAGCAGAGAGAGAAATTCCATATTGTCGCGGTAAAGGTGATTACCAAAAAGCAGAGGAGGTAAAGAATGCTGCCTTTACCTTTTGTGTTATAGCTGCTGCCATCACTAGTGTCCTTTTTCTTATATCTGCCATTATCCTCAGTGGTAGGTTTCCCTTCTACATTACTATCGGCCTAGTGGCTATTTCTATCATAGTCTTAGTCCACCAGTTCTATAGCTTCTATGTCACGCTTCTTCGAGCCAATAAAGAATTTATCCTACTGAGCAAGATAACCATACTGAGTTCGGTGAGCGCTGCCGTGCTTACTATAACCTTGGTAATCATGCTTAAGATATATGGCATGTATGCTGCTGGTGCCCTGGTACCATTGATTGCGCTCAGCTATGCTTATTTCCGTACGAGGTATCACTTCAGGTTTGTTGTACAAGGCAGAGAGTTTCGCCGACTCTTGAAGATAGGGTTTGTAATAATGGTAGTCGGTCTTAGCTTCTTTCTTATGACCAGCATTGACCGAGTTATGATTATCAATATGCTGGGAAGCACTGAGCTCGGCTACTATTCCATTGCCCTCATGGCGCTGAATTATATATTCACCATCCCTAATGTCATTGGTATAATTATGTATCCCCGTTTTCAGGAGAGGTATGGAGAGAAGGGGGATATTGCCAGTCTGAGAGGCTACTTTATCACGCCTACGCTGATACTGGCATACCTACTCCCCCTACCAATTGGGGTTCTTTACATAGGAATAGGTCCAGTTGTCCAATACTTACTCCCGCAATATCTACCTGGGCTGGATGCTTTAAAAATACTCTTGGTGGGGGTATTCTTTCTCTCCCTGATATATGGAGCAAGTCATTTTCTTATCACCATTAATAAACAGGTCAGGCTACTACCTTTTACGATTTTTGGGGCGCTACTGACAGTTATCCTTAATTACATCTTCATAAAGCTGGGGTGGGGTATAAATGGGGTGGCTCTAGGGTCGGCAATCTCCTACCTGTTCTTTTCCCTGTCAGTAATTACTTATGCACTCTTGCATTTCCATAACGGACTCAGGGAGAAGCTAAAGTTCTTCAGTCAGATATTTGTGCCCTTTTTCTATTGCTTTGGGATACTGATTGGGCTGGACTTCATCCTGAAAAGCGATGGTATGAGTTTGGGACAAGATATACTCATAACCGGTGTGAAGTTAACTGTATTCGTCATTTTGAATATCCCCTTGCTGTATTACATAAACAGGCAAACCGGGGTGTTGATGATGATACTGAGCCAGGTGGGAGCCGTAATACCGCCTTTAAGACGTTTCTTGAAGAGCAAATTGGATAGGTAACTCACATGCCCCGCAGCTTGTTGCCGGTTGATTTGCTTAATATTGGTCATTGTGGGGGTTCTGTTGTGAAAAGAAACTGAGTTGTCCAGTCGGGATAGGTATTTGCCGGGCCCAAAACTTGGGCACCGCCATTATCATAGATTTTATCCCTAGCTTCAATGGCATCAAGCGTGTCTAAATAATCTTGAAGGCTAGTTTCACCTCGCTTCTCGTGCTGAAAAATCTCAAACGTCTCCAGTTCCTTTAATGTCCAAGTCCTGAAGTAAATATATGAAGAGTCTGGCATTTCCGGTATCATATCAAGGTATGGCATCCATAAAGTATGCTTCTTAATCACGGGAGAAGTAAATGTTACTGCCATTACGTTGAAACTATAACTATCCCCATAGAATACCAAATCATCACCGGCTGCTCCAGCAAGCCATCGAGCACTTGCTACCTCCTGCTCGTTATAATGGGCTGAATCAACCTTACCATAATCTAACGAAACCGAGCATGGTACGTGTCTGGTTCTAACGGGCTGTTGGAATTCCTTTGTAACCTCAGGAATGAAGCCAATGCTATACAGAAAATAAGGTATGAGCACAGCTAATATCAGAAACATGGGAGAGGCTGAGGTTTTAAGTTTTACCTTTTTCATTACCCCCAATATTCCTTCCCAGATGGTCGCACCACCCAGAACAAATAGCGGTGATAGGACGATAAGGGTAATGAAGTACATCCTAACCATACCAACAATGTTTGACACATAGGGAGCTATTATGAAAGCTAGTAGCATTAGGAAGGCTACTCCACAAAATGCGATATAATCCGCTCTGAACCTTCCGGGCTTGCGTATTAACCTAACAAAGCCAACAACGATAAAAAGTTCAGTAATATACTGGAGCAATAAAAATATTTGTGCTCGCAAGGGAACCGAGAAGAAGCCTTGACCGAAAGCATACATCGTGTACACTGACTTAGCTTCTTGGGCAGCCACTTGGGTCAGACTTTTAGCAACAAAGAACGATGTCCATATGAAGGTGGTAATTGGTTTTCCTGATGTGACATATGAATACCAGGCCCAGGCGATAGCAATGAACAAGAAGACAAAAGATAGTCTGAGCAGAGCTGAGTAAGGTGTCTGTGCTGAACCCGGCGGGATGTCACCTAGATTATCTGGACTACCAGCCAACCGTCCCCACAACGGCTTAAAAAATTTGCTTGTCATTATGGAATACAACGCCCAAGCCCCGACTAAGAAGAAAACGGCAGTGTAACCTACAGTATAGTGCGAAACCACTAGCGAAAAGGAAAAAATAATGGCTAGAAATGCTTTCTGAAGCTGGCCTAGTTTCTTATCAACCAACAGAAGTATTAAGAGGGCAAAGAATAATAAAGCAATCTCTTCTCTTCTTAAGAGAATCCCTGTGTTATAGAAATAGGACATTGCCATAAGGAAGAACACAGCAAGGAAGGCAAATCTGGCACTAACCTGGTTCTTAAATACCTGGAATAACGTAAGTGGTAGCAGGGAAAAAAGGAGAGGATAGACGATCTTAAATAACCAAATGCTATCCATATTGAGGATTAGGGAATAGATAGGCCCCATCAACACAATAGGAAGCGTCGAATTCACGGTATTTGGAGTCACATAGTTCCATGAACCATTCTGGATTACCAGGTTCATCCAGTAATACTCCTCGTCAACGCCCCATCTCAGGGGATACATAGATATCAATGTCATATGAAGTACAAGACTAACCGCTATCATAATTATGGCGAAATCAAACGCCTTCTCCGGGATAAACTTATTAAAGGCGACCAAAACTGGAACGATAGCAATTAGCGGTATCAGTATGAGCAAAATGATATTGTTTTGGTAGGCAGTATTTACCAGAGCTCCAGCGATAGCCAGAATAGGAAGCATTAACAAGAACAAATACGGAGATAATTGGGAATGCTTTATTTCAGGAAGACTTACTGTCAAAGACCTGTTACCTTTGTCACGAATATAGGCTATGCCACTGAGTATTATGGTGAAGATGGTGAAGGTTATCGTGGATGGTAAAAGAGAAATTGGTCGTGATATCCCAAGGTAAGGATAGAGACTGTTCATGAATAACCCGGTAAGCATCACGAAGCCGATACTAAGACCGATTGAATATATGAGTGTTTCCGCGGTTGTCAAGTTGTTGAATTTCAGAATCCTGAGGATGAGAAAACCGGGTATAAAAGTAAGGAAAATAAAACCAATAGCTTGCCTCAGAAAGGGAACATCAAAGCCTAAGCCGGATAATCCGATTAACCCCCACATTAATAGTAAGATAGCCAGAAATAGAAGAAGATATTTTGGTATTCCCCGGTTATTCAATTTTCGCAATCTCCAATATCTTGATACTCATCACTCCCAACGAGGTCTGCGTAATATCATAAACGCCCATTCCAGATTCACTCTCAAGTAAGAGCAGATTATGCCCAGAAGCGATTTTAACTTTATCATGAAACTGCCGGCATTAATTGATTTCGTGAAGTATTTTCTAGCCTCTTGCCAACTGCTTTCAAACAGGGCTACCCTCCCCATATGAAGGAAAGAGACAGGGTCGTTCTGGTGTCTAGCCAGCAGGTCATTTATGCTGGCACCCATTGCTCTTTTTGTTTCTTGAGGTAGTTGCTCATAGAACTCTATTTTACATCTGCCAATCGTTTCATGTATCTGAGGCGCTAATCTAATACTTACCTGGTTTCTATGCCTCCGCCAGTACCCCATTACTTCATCAACGGGGCAAAATTGTCCCACCGTGCTTAGCGCCAGCCAGGTTGGATAGTCATTATAGGGTTGCGACTCGAACTGCTTAAATCCGCCTATCGAGACCAGAGCATCTTTACGGCACATTACAGTACATGCCGTTATAAAATTTCCCTCAACGAGCAATCTCCTCGATATCTCCCACCTTGATTTGCCCTTAAACCATTTAAGGTTCTTGTTATCACGCCAGAGAATTTTACCCTCACTATTTACAGTATCTCCCCTACCCCAGCTCAACACTACCTCCTGTTTTTCAAAGTAGGGAAGCTGTTTCTCCAACTTATTGGGCGGCCAGAAATCATCACCCTCCAGCCAAGCAATGAATTGTCCCTGCGACACCTGCAGTGCCTTATTATATGTCTCCCTTAGCCTCCAGATACCTATATTGTCCTGTCTTATATATTTAATTCTCTTATCTTTATATCGGGCGGCTACTTCACCGGTGCCATCTGTTGAGCCATCGTCTATAATAATCTGCTCCCAATAAGGATAGGTCTGTGCCAAAACACTATCAATACATTGACCTATAAACTTCTCCTGATTATAGGTAGCGGTGATTATAGAAACTACTGGTTGCTTTTTCATGCCCATCGCCTCCATTATTTTTATACATTTTCTAAATACAGTTCCTCCAGCTTCTCCATTTCTGTGGTGAGCTCTGCCTTTTCCTTGATTATTTCCCGGCTGACTTTGCCGAATCTCGCTCTCTTCGCTCTATTTTTAATCAAATAAGTAATTTTTTCCGCCAGCATATTGTGGTCTCCCACTGGAAATAAAAAGCCATTTTCCATATGGAGTATGCCATACTCTACCTACCTCAATCAAGTGGCTGGCTTTAGCCCGGCCCTCCCTGGCCGGTTTTGGGTGGTGCTAATACGATTTGACCCTTCCTGGCCACAATAAGGTTCCATGTATACAAGCCATGGAGTAATCTCTTAGTTAGTTCATCACACATGTTAATTCTCCCCACCAGCCATTCTGGATAGAACATCTGCTCGAGCTTTGTAGCATCAACATGACAGCCAAGTTCCCGGAGCATCAGACCGATAGAGCGGAGCGGGAATGCCCAAAGGTTACACCAGGTGTTGACGAAAAAACCAATTGCCATATCGTGTTCCACTATTCTGAAACCATTATCCTCAAAGACAGTAAGCCATTCCTTACATGACTTGAACTGAAGGTGCGGTGCACCTGGGGTTAACCTCCTCCTAGCTAGGGTGGCCATCAGCAATAAGAAGTGGAAGTACATTTCAGATAGTGTGAACTTGTTTGGGACTGTGCAAAAGAGAAGACCATCGTCACACAATAGCTCCCGAAAATACGCCAAGATTTCTTCAGGACGTTCGACATGTTCAAGTGCATCGAACGCAAGCACCAGGCCATAATGTCCCTTTCCGACAAGGTCAAGAAGACCTGATAATGTGCCAGTGTAGAGCTTTGGTCTATGTATTGCTTGTCCCCAATCATATTTGCTTTCGTAGAATTCCGAAACCTCCCTGTCCAAGTCAACCGCCGTGACTTCAAAGCCTCTCATCGCCAACTCATACGTCTCTCTCAATGAACCAGCCCCAAAATCAAGCACCGGGAAATCCCTCGAAACGGTCTTCAAATGCGGTTCAAATATATCCCACCGATACTGCACATTTCGGGTATTACAGCCAGTCAACTTGGATACATCGTGTGTGCGGTCAAAGTACCTACCAATTTCGTGTTCGTACGTCATCGGAGATTATCTTCTACGGATTACCATTCTTATTTGTTTGGCTCTCAAATTCGGCGACCTTATTTGGGATTTCCCATTTCAACCCGCGATCAGGCGGCACTTACCCCATCTTTTTCACCTGACTGCCTTCGGCAAGCACGTCCTGCGCGGGAGGTTCCTCTTCATAATCATTTTTGTACATTTTCTAAATACAGTTTCTCCAGCTTCTCCATTTCTGTGGTGAGCTCCGCCTTTTCCCTGATTATTTCCCGGCTGACTTTGCCGAATCTCGCCCTCTCCTCTCTATTTTTAATCAAATAAGTAATTTTTCCCGCCAGCATATTGTGGTCTCCCACCGGAAATAAAAAGCCATTTTCCCCGTCCTTTATCCATGTCTGGTTGCCAGGTATGCTGGTCACTACTGGAGCCAGCCCGCATGCCATCGCTTCTTGGAGACTCTTTGCTTCGCTATCGGATAGTGAGGTGGAGATATATACATCTGATGAAGCCAGGTATTGTGGAATCTGATTATAGGGAATCCAGCCAATAAACCTAACACTATCTGAGACCCCAAGGCGGTTCGCCAGGCTCTCCAGATAATTCCGCTGTTCCCCCCTGCCGGCAATAACGAACCTTGCCTGCGGGATTTCTTTCAGAACCAGGGGGGCGGCTTTAATCAGTGTTTCCACATCGTAAATAGGGGCAAGACTTCTGGTGCTTATCACAACTGGCGACGAATCAGCCATACCGAGTCTTCGCCGCAGCCCCTCCTTTTTCTGCGCCGGTTTAAACCTTTCTGTGTCAATACCTATCAAAATTACCGCTATTTTATCCGGGTCAGCGCCCAGCTTTTCCATTTCTTCCTTGAAAAAAGGTGCGCGGCACACCATATAATCCGCTCTTCTCAAAGCCTGCTTGACAAAGAACCTGCGGACTGGGTTTTGCTTGGGGGCAATTAATATATCGCTGCCCCAGGCAGTTAGTATGAGTGGGTGAAAACCGGAAATAACTCCGGCATAGGCATAAAATGATATGTAATGGGCATCCACAATATCCGGCTTTATTCTATTTATCAGTTGTCTCACCTGAAATAGACATATGATACCGCTAGGATATTTTGAAACTTTCCATACTTTGGGAATTAACCTAACCAAGGGATGCATCTCCACCCTGCTATCATACCCATTCATAAATCGGGACGAAATCAAGTGTACTTCATGTCCCCTCTCAGCAAAGTAATTCACAAATTGCTGAGTATGAATGCTTTCTGCGGGGGCAATATAGCATATCCTCATTTGCGGTACCTACCATTCAAGCCGGCATTAAGGAGAACACAGTTCGATAAAACGCTGGGCTATAATCCTCCAGTTGAATTTCTCCTCTATTAATCTTCTTCCTCTTAATCCCATTTCCCTTCTCAATATGGGGTCTAGTAGTTTCTCCATCTTTCGAGCTAGTTCCAACGCATTCGCTTCCTGGAGTATTAGTCCATTCTCGTAGTCAACTAATTCGGTTGTCTTTGAGTCTTTACTAATAATTATTGGCAAGCTACAGGCCATAGCCTCTCTCATACTTATACCAGCCCCATAGGGCCAGACAGCTACATCAGCCGCCGAAAAATACCTGTAGAGTTCCTTATTGGGCACTGTATCATGCCAGATAAATCTGCTCCCCAGGCTCTTGATACTTATATGATGCTTCAATTCTTCAATGTAGGCTTCAGGCCCGTTACCAACCAACAGCACTTTCAGGTTATCATAATTTCCCAATAGCTCCATGGCATCAATTAGAAGCCGGAGCTTCTTTTCCGGAACAATCCTGCCGGGGAAAATAAACACTATGTCGTTGTCATTCAAGGATAATTCTCTTCTTGTTTCTCTTCGAGCAGAGTTGTCAAACCTAAAAGCTGTGCCATCTGCACCCAAAGGAATTATGGTTATGCGCTCAAGCGGGATGCCATATTTTTCATGCATAAACGTTCTGGTCTCCGGGATGATGGCAACCAGGGCATCAGCGTTTTGCTGAATCAGGCGTGATAAGGTCAACCGGAACAACGGATATATTCTCCTTAACCTACTTGTACTATTATCAGATGTCATATGGTCATCGTATACTAATTTAAAATTCCTGTACTTCCTTTTCAACATAGCAATTCTAAGCTGGGTAATGCCAACGATACTATGCACGTAAACAATATCCGGCTTCAATTCACGGACTTTCCTCTCCAACCCGAGCATCCAGACTGTTGATGGGAGCTCGAATAGTTTCTTCAGTCGCCATACCTTTATTCCCTGCTCAATGAAGAAACCACAGTTAACAATCCGATTTCCAAGCAGCTCTTTATTTACCGTGTAATACGGCCTAGATTGACAGTTTGAAGTCACTACGTATACATCATGACCCATCTTAGCCTGTTCGCGAGCCAAAAAGGTCTCTTGGTAGCCAAGTACAGGATGAAAATAGTCCATGATATGGATAATTCTCATCTCAAATTACAACCTTTTCAGCGACAACGTATTGGGTACTTCTAGGTATCTTCACAAGCTTACCGAGTAGCGGCAAAGGTAGGCTGACGCCAGTGAAATGGCGAATGACCTTGAAATGTTGGCTAATAGTGCCGGCAAGCGCTCCCTTGGTATATTCTTTAAGATGCTCTCTATTTCTCAACACCATCCTCAAGGCTCTTAAACAAGGATTTGAGAAGTTGGGTACGGAGATAATTACCCTGCCATTTGGCTTAATAACTCGTTTCGCTTCCTTTAGGAAAAGCTGTCCATCGGGGTAGGTTAAATGTTCGAGCATCTCTGAGGCAAGCACAGTTTCAAACGATTCATCAGCAAATGGCAGATTTTGGCAAGACCCTACCAGAAAAGAAATACGTTTTTCTTTCTCTCTCGCCATTTTAATTGCCTCTTTGGAGACGTCGAGCCCCATTATCTGTGGAAAACCAGTATCGAAGAGTAAAGAGGTTATAGGTCCGTCCCCACACCCAACATCGAGGATAGAGCTACCTCCAAATTCCCTAGTCAGAGCTACGATTATCCCAACGCGCTGGATAGTATAGTAGTTCTTGTTTTCTATAAATTTATGGTGATAAGCCTTCTTTTTTAGGTAGATTTCATCATAATTGATGCGTGCGCTCTTGGTAGATGAATGCTTCACAGCTTACTCCCTTAATTTGTTAGGCAAGGCGGGATTTCGGAATGTAAAAGGTTCCTTTAATGTCATATTTGTCTAATAATTTGGCGAGGCTGAGGTCGAATATGCTACCATCATCCCAGCTTGTGGTAACAACTAATTTGTTAATGGACCTTTCCCCTTTCCACTCCCGAATGTATACAATCGTTATATATCCTCTCAAATTGGTCAGCTATCACTTCCGAATTGAATTTTTCCCTTACTAATAATTTACCGCCATCACTAAACTCTTGACTCAATTTTGCATCATCTAATATGCGCATAATTGCCTCAGCTAACTCATCTTTATCACATGAAGTAACTAGTCCTGCTTTGCCAATGATTTCATCTTTTATTTGGCATCGATCGGTTACTATTACTGGAGTGCCGCAGGCGCATGATTCAAGGATCGTGTTTGGAAATGTGTCGTGAATAGTAGGTAAAACAAAAACATCAGCATCAACATAAGCTTCTAGTTTTTCAACGTCATAGAGTGGACCTAGTAAAAGAACCTTTTCTTCAAGCCTTAATTCATTTATTAACTTCTTAACCGTAGGTAGATAGCCATCATCGGGACCAATAATTACAAGTTTAGTAGTAGCTATTTTACTTAAAAGAATAGCGAACGCTTTTGACAAAACGTCAAGCCTTTTTTTTACATGTATTCTACCAACGAAAAGGATTATCTTATGATTATCGCTAATTCCGTATTTTCTCCTGAACCTCCCCTTCTCCGGTAGTGTATCAAATTCAGAGAGAACTACCCCGTTAGGCACAATCTCGATTTTTTCTCTATTTACACCCATGCTCTCGTATTCCTCAGCTTCTAAAGGAGTAAGAGCAATCACCTTGGTTGCGTTTCTTAATATTCTGTATCCCACCAGAATATCATAGACATACTTTAATTTTTGCTTGGCTATTATTCTGGGAAGTGAACCATGAGCTTGTAATATATACGGAATATGATGTTTCAATGCGTATTGGCAAATAAAAATATTGGTGAGAGTTCGATACTCACGTATATGTATAATATCAAGGGTTTTTATTTTAAGACCCGTTGTAATGCACATTCTTACTGGCGTGGAGATATTATGACGATATGCAATATAATTATTCAGATTTCTAAATCGTTTTACTTGTATTCCATCCAGTATCTCCTCTTTTATGCTTACTCTTTGTGTTTCATTCAATGCGTCAGTAGTGAAAACTGTGACCTCATGCCCCCTCTTCACCAGTTCCCGAGAGAGGGTATAGCACCCCCTCAAAGGACCGCCATAGTCCCAGGCGGGCACAAAATAGGGAATGACCTGTAAAACTTTCATATTTTCAAGCTTTTCATTATCCTCCAATATCCCGTATTTCATCTTGACACTTTCACCGTAGCCCAAACCTCACCAGCAAATTCCTTCATAAATTCTTGCTTCTCTGGCTCGTGGGATTCTTCTACCATCAATGACAATCTTTCCCTTGTAATTCAATTCATTGAACTCATCCCATTCCGTGATAATAAGGACAGCATCAGAATTTAAAACTTCTTCTTTAGTTCCATATTCTATTTGAGGGAATAGCTTCTTAAAATTTTCAACAGCTATCGGGTCATAAGCTTTAACTGCAGCTCCTTCCTGTAATAAAGCTTCTACAATTTTTATCGCTCTGGATTCCCTTATATCGTCTGTTCCTGGCTTGAATGCTAGCCCCAGAACACCTATTGCTGCGCCTTTTAGTGGAAGATTCTTCCTAAGCAATTCTACAAGTCTTAATGCCTGCGCCTCGTTTAAATTCAGCACCTGCTCTAAGATTTGTGGCGCATAACCTACCTTCTTCGCACTTCCTATTAACATCATGAGATCCTTAGGGAGGCAGGAACCACCAAAACCTACGCCAGCGTTTAGAAATTTGCTGCCGATTCGTTCGTCAAGTCCCATACCTTCGGCCACTTCATATACATCTATTCCCAGATGTTTACAGATATTACCAATTTCATTTATCAGAGATATTTTGGCTGCTAGGAAGGTATTGGAGGCAAGTTTGATCATTTCAGCCGTCTTTAAATTGGTTCGCAGGATAGGGGCATTAAAGCTACGATAGAGCTTTAGAAGTATGCTTCCCGATCTTCCGTCATATTCTCCGACTATTATCCGTGCCGGGTTCATAAAGTCGTAAACAGCTCTCCCTTCTCTCAAGAACTCTGGCGACATACAGATACCAAAGTCTTTGCCTGCTTTCCTCCCGGATTCCTCCAGGGCAGGAATGATAATCTCTTCAGTAGCACCGGGAACCACGGTGCTTTTAACACAAACCACACAGTATCCCCTTTTTGCTCTCAGAACCTGGCCAACTTCTTTCGAGGCCTTCTCCACCTGTTCAAGCAGAATAAATTCGCCGTCAGCACAGGGCGTTCCGACACAAATAAAAATAACTTCCGAGTCGGTAATTTTCTGGAAATTGGAACTCGCTTCAATATGAGCACTGTTCAGGAGTTCACCCAGACCCTCCTCACAAATGGGTGAAATCTTATTATTTACCTCCTCTACCCTCTTCTCATCAATATCTATGAGCGTGACTTCATTTCCAAGTTTAGCTAAACAGGCTCCAGTCACCAGTCCAACATAGCCAGCACCGACTACAGAAATTCTCACTTCTCCTCCTTTGTCTGATTAACAAGATATCATTACCCAGCAGTTAACGTAAACAATAGATTCGTCCTCATAAACTATTATAGTATAGCATAACCCGCTTTATTCACTTCTTCAGGGTCAAAAGTGTTGACTTAGCAGTTTGTTTATCTTCCTATCATCTATGTCAAAGCCAATAACCCTAAAGCTTTTGGAGAATGCCTCAACTAAGGGCAAACCAACGTAGCCAAGACCGACAATACAAACTATTGCTTCTTCCGACTGACGTTTCATTGCTTAAACTCCGCAATAATCTTTCTTAACCCATCCTCCAGAGTCCATCTTGGCTCATAGCCAAAGCTGGCGGCTTTAGAGATATCGGCTAAGGTATCCCTTGGATCGCCGGGTCTTGGCTTATCGTGAATTGGCGTTAGCCTCTTTTGCATAAGATTGGAAATAATCTCTGCCAGCCGATTTATAGTGACACTTTTACCACTCCCTATGTTATATACCCCTTCACAATTGCTCTCACCGGCCAGAATAGTAGCTCTAACCACATCTTCAATAAACGTGAAGTCCCTACTTTGTTCACCATCACCAAATATGATAGGCGGCAGGTCCTGGAAAACTCTCCCCATAAATGCACCCACAACAGTAGCATACTGGGAATGAGGGTCTTGCCTTAAGCCATACACATTGAAATATCTCAGGCAGGTGGTGAACAGGCCGTAGATTTGGGAGAAGATATTGCAGTAATATTCACCGGCTAATTTGCTCAGGGCATAAGGAGAAATAGGATTGGGAGGCAGGTGCTCGGTTTGTGGTAGGGTTGGAACACCACCATAGACCGAAGAGGAAGAAGCAAAAATGACTTTTCCTACCTTATTATCTCTCGCAGCCAGCAACACAGTCAATGTCCCTTTTATGTTCGCCTCATTAGTTGATAAAGGATCATCTATGCTGCGAGGAACTCTCGCCAAGGCTGCTTGGTGGAACACGTACTTTACACCCTCAAAGAGCTTCTGAAGCAAAGGGAGGTCAGTAATACTTCCCTGAATGAACCGAAAATTAGCCTTTCCAAGCAGCCCTTCCATATTCTCCATCTTCCCGGTGGCAAGGTTGTCCAGAATGGTAACGTGGTAACCCAAAGTTACCAACTTTTCAGCCAGATGAGACCCGATAAAACCAGCCCCACCGGTAACAACTATGGATTTACTGGATATTCTAGCCACTTTATTGTCCGCTCCTTACTCTAACACTTAAGCCAAATATTTCGTTCACCCGATGGACTCACTAATTGCGTCTACGCTATCAATTATCCGGGTTAATTCTGTAGCCCTGTGTCTGAAGGTATGTTCATTCAATACACGCTCTCTGGCTTGTTTGCCCATTTTCTCCCTTTCATCTGCATTGTCAAGCAAACGTTCATATGTTTCGATCGCTTCATCGGCACTATTAACAATTAGTAATTCCTTGCCGAGCTCAAACCACTCATGAATACCGTTATATGGTTGCGAGACAATACAAGCGCCAAGAGCAGCCAATTCAAAGGGTCTAGAGGTTGAGGAAGCATAAACGTTTGTATGCGACCACCTCGTGATGTTGAGATTGATCTTACTTCTACAGCAGAATTGTCTCCACTCGCTATATGATAGGTCACCTACCATCTCTGCATTACCTAGACCTATTCTAAACCCTCCACCCGCCACCGCAAACCTTACCCCAGACATCTTCACTGAGGGGACCGATATTAGCTTTTCCATCCACTCCTCGCGAAAGTCACTGCCGTAGCCAAAAAAGGAGATGTCTATATCTTTCCCGACATCGATAGGGGCACATAACTCTGGGTCAATACCATAATGCAAAGAGTGAACATTGCTGGCTCCCATCTCTTCTAAGTCAGGTACGCATCCCTCGGAGTTAGTGAAAAAAACATCGTACTCGGAAAGGTCGGCTCCCTCATAATAATTGAATTTAAAACCCCTCCCAACAGCGTATCTAGGTAAAGCAGTGGGCAAATCACCATCATAATAAGCCACGGGAACCCCAAACTGGCTCCTGATTTTCGATGGAATGCCAGTAATATGATTTAGGGGTACATTCATGAAAAGGACGGTACTGATATTTTTTTCTTTGGTTAGGACGTTAGTAATCTGCCTCTCCCACTTAGGTCTAATGTAATTCCTTATAACCTGAGCGGCAATAGCTGACAGGAAAGTTACCTTACTCGGTGATTTCCCTCGTCGCTTTCTTCTCTCCAAATATGAGTTGAAAATTATACTTTCTCGGCGACATGGGTTTTTATAAGCTCTCCACCATAAGCTTTCTATGGAATCACCAAGATATGGGATAGCGATAACCTCATTGCCAGTCTCATGCAAAGCTTTCAATAGCTGCCACCAGGCTGGGGTGCATCCTAGGCGGTATTTCAGATCCAAAGCTGAGACTATTGACAGGATCTTCATTGGAACCTTCTGCTCCTTTTATAATAATCTATAGTATTTTTCAGCCCTTCTCTAAAGCTTGTTTTTGCTTGAAAGTCAAATTCCTTTTTCGCTCTATCTGTGTCTAAACAACGTCTTGGTTGACCGTCTGGCATGGATGTATCCCACCTTATTTCTCCATCAAATCCCGTGAGTTCACATATTAGGTCTACCAGGTTCTTAATTGATATTTCAAACCCAGCCCCCAGGTTAACTGGGTCACCCCTATTATATTTCTCTGTTGCCAATACAATACCCTCGGCGGCATCTTCCACATAGAGGAACTCTCTGGTGGGTTTACCAGTACCCCATACAACAATATACATTTCCCCATTTTCTCTAGCATCAAATACCTTCTTGATTAAAGCTGGAATTACGTGTGAGAACCGGGGATCAAAGTTATCCCCAGGACCATAGAGGTTTACTGGTAGCAGGTAGATAGAATTGAAATTATATTGTTGCCTATAAGCCTGAGACTGAACAAGCAGCATCTTCTTGGCCAGGCCATAAGGAGCATTAGTTTCTTCGGGATAGCCATCCCAAAGGTCATCTTCCTTGAATGGAATTGGGGTAAACTTTGGATAAGCACATATCGTACCAATAGCCACGAACTTTTCAAGTCCAAAAAGTCTTCCCTGCTCCATCATTTGTAGACCCATGATTAAATTTTCATAAAAGAACTTCCCAGGATTTTCTCTATTGGCACCTATGCCGCCAACCACAGCCGCTAAATGAATGACAACATCGGGTTTGTAATCTCGATAAAGCCTTTTTACCGCTTCGTTATCAATAAGATTATGATTACTACTCAGGGGTACAAAGATATTGTGGCAACTTACCTCGCGAAGTTTGTTTACTACATGCCTACCCAAGAAACCGCTACCACCGGTTACTACAATCCTTTTATCAGATAGCCAGCTCATTATTTAATCCCGGTTACTATTGCCAATCAACATATGATCAAAAGAGCCCAATTCATGTTTAGCCAGGATGTTTATTCCTTCCCCCCGGGTTTCTAAGCCTAGAGTTTTCATATCAGCATCTACCATGATTCTGACGAGTTCCTCAAAGGTTATCTTTGGGCTCCAACCTAACTTCTCTCTTGCTTTGTGAGGGTCTGCTTTCAGTAATTCAACCTCTATTGGTCTATAATATCTGGGATCTATCCTGACGTGCTCCTTCCAACTCAGCCCAGCATAACTAAAAGCTTCTTCCACAAACTCCTTAACTGAATGGCACTCCCCAGTTCCAATTACATAATCCTCAGGCTTATCCTGCTGTAAAATAAGCCACATCGCCTCAACATACTCTGGGGCGTAACCCCAGTCCCTCTTAGCTTCCATATTCCCAAGATAAACATACTGTTGTCGGCCAGCTACAATCTCGGCGATGGCTTTGGTTATCTTTCTTGTTACGAAAGTCTGCCCTCTCCGAGGCGATTCATGGTTGAACAATATGCCATTGCAGACAAACAAGTTATAGCCTTGACGATAATTCACACTCATATAATGGGCATAGACTTTTGCCACTGCGTAAGGACTCCTGGGACGAAAGGGAGCATTTTCATTCTGAGGGGGTGGTGAATCTCCGAACATCTCGCTACTGGATGCTTGATAGAATTTTGGTCTTTTGCCACACCTCCTCACAGCTTCCAAGAGCCTTGTGGTACCGAGACCTGTGGTATCTCCAGTATACTCAGGTGTGTCAAAGCTAACTCTAACCTGGCTTTGGGCTCCAAGGTTATAAATCTCATCAGGGCTAATATCATAAATTAGGTTAGCTAGCTGGGTACCATCCGATAGGTCTCCATAATGAAGGAATAACCTTGCCCCCGGCTCATGAGGATCAACATAGAGATGGTCTATGCGAGAGGTATTGAAAGTACTCGCTCTTCGGATGAGCCCATGAACTTCGTAGCCTTTAGACAAAAGAAATTCAGCTAGATATGAGCCATCCTGACCAGTGATACCCGTAATCAGTGCCTTTTTTCTATTCATTTTATTCTTCCAATCTACCACTACTTAAAAACATTGTTGTCAGTCAGTCCCTTCGCCTTGTTAACAAGTTCAATATCACGCCAGTAAAGATGCTGAACACCCCAATGGTTAGAAAGAGAACCGATATCAGGGCAGTGCCGACAGCTAATTCTCCCTCAACTGAGATAATCTGTAGCACTCTGGTACCGGCTATAAGACCGATTACCATCAGGATGAATCCAGGCAATCCAAAGAAGAGAAGGGGACGTCGCTTACTGATCAAGCTCAGTATTGTATTTAAAAATGCTATCCCCTGAGCTATGGGGTTCCTCTTCGCTTTTTCCTTGTAGTTGGCAGTCACAGGAACCTCTATCACCTTAAGATGGCTCTCATTTATGAGAAACTGCATCTCACACTCTGGATTACCAGCTCCCTTTCCACTGAACGATAATGTCTCAATGGCTTTGGGTGAGAACGCCCTGAAACCACTCATGGCATCAGTTAGCTTAATACCTGAGCCCAGATTAGCAACAACGGTAAGGATGCGCTGACCTATAATCCGGTATGCTGGAACATTATTTTTCTTACTATGGAAGCGACTGCCAACAACTATGTCGGCCATACCTGCCAACACCGGTTTAACCACTATTGGAATCTGTGAAGGTTCATGCTGGCCATCGCCATCAAGTAATACTAGTGCTTGTGCACCAGATTTTCTTGCCCACTGGAAGGCTGTATTGGTAGCCATTCCTTTACCCTCATTGGTCTTATGCCTGATAACAGAAGCACCAGCAGCTTTGGCAATCTCAGCAGTTCTATCAGTAGACCCATCATCAATTACAAGGACTTGGTCAGCAAAAGCCCTAGCCTTAAGGACCAAACTCCCAATAAATCGGTCCTCGTTGTAACAGGGGATAGCAGCCAAAATCTTTAGTTTACTTATAAGTGACTCAGTCATGGCCTACCTATTTAATTCATACGTCATAATACTTATTAGCTAACCCTTTTATCTCATCCAAATCCATCCTCTCCGCGCTTTCCGAAGTACTATTTGTCAGAGTGGTAACAACATTGTGTTGTCCATTATCTAAGAATAATACCTCGTGTTCTTTTTCTCCTGGCCGTAGTGCAATTTCTTTTACCTTGGTATCTTGGTTTCCACTTAGCTCAATAACAGCTTTGGCTAAGCTTTTTAGTTCTATTGCTTTCTGAAATGGAATATATACTTTCCCATTTTCCCCGTGTTCCAATACCTCTATAATAAAATCAACTAATCTATCTACACCTATGAAAAACCTGGTTGTATTTAATCCTGTAGCCACTATTTCATTGTTCTGCCGTATCTGCTCTCTCCACTTTTCTACAACGCTGCCACTAGACCCAAAAATATTTCCAGACCTAACTATCATATATCTTCTATCCTGATGATAACTAGCCTTTTCTAAGGTCAACGTTTCCAATAAAAGCTTTGTAGCACCATAACATCCTCTTGGTTCCAAGGCTTTATCTGTAGACATTCCAATGAATGTATCCCCATCAAATAATCTTAGCAGATTCATTGTCCCAATGATGTTTATGCTAATTGCTTCCGTTACATTTGTTTCGCATAAATCTATATGCTTCATAGCGGCTAGGTGTATCAAACAATTAATACCCCTCATGTGGTCTCTCAAGCCATCACTATTTCTTATGTCAAGTACAACCGGTTTAAATCTGTCATCGCCAATTTTTACCTTTGCTTTGTGGATCTTATGTTCATTTCTCGATACGGTTGTTACTATGGTATCTTTATACATCTCCAGTATTTTTTTGGTTAAATGTAGGCCAAGAAAACCCACCCCTCCTGTTATCAGAACGTTACCAATTCTTGTTTTGTTCCCTATCATCACCTTATTTTCCTCAGCTAATTACCTTCTATTTAATTATACCACCACTTTGAATTAAGATACCTAATATAATAGGCGGGATTTCCGACGACTCAATTGGCTTGATATCTCCTTCTCATCGGAGGTTCTCAGCATACCTATGAATTTATAAATTCCCGGAGTTAATGGAGAGTCCATTACAAGTTTTGCCAATGCATCACTGTAAAATAGCAAGCCGGAAGCCCTATCTACCAGAGTCTTCTTTATTTGAAATTGCCTTTTATATTGCTGCCAGTCTTTATTAATTATTATATCGGTAAGGTCTGCTGAACCGAGACCTGACCTTTCAGCAACTGATATATGCCTTATTTTTTTAGGCAAAAAGCCCATAATAGATGTTCCTAATGCGTCAGCTACAACGGTATTATCGGCAACTAGAATAAGGTTTGTTTTAACCGGTTCACCAAACATTGGCCCATGTTTGTTCAAGGCATACGTGCCATCAATAACTATTATTTTAGGGTTTATCCATTTAGCAATTAATGCCAGTTTATAAGGGAGATTTTGGTGGTGGAGGCATCTCATTGTATCTGGGACACAACCCCAAGAGTTTTTGAGACTTAAGCTGATAGTGGTCCTGGCATGAACTTTCAAAGTCGGAATAGATATAAAGCAATCTATTTCCTCCAAAAGTAGCTTCGGCAGTTTAACTTCGACCGTCTTACCTAATATTTTCTCCTTGATAGTTTTCGAAGGTAACTTTGATAAACTAACCAATTCAACACCGGTTTCCCTGCATATCTGATACATATTATGCCCGCTAAAAGCCTCCTCGGCGGTAAAGGCATGATTGGCTCCATCAGATTCCCCTACGATTACAGTCCCAGCTTTGCCAACAAGTAGTTCTAATAGGCATCTCAAAAATGAAGGGCTAGTAGTTACACCTTCTCTGTAGTGAGGAAATGTAAAATTTGGCTTGACAAAAACTACAGATTTTTTGTCAATATATGTGTCCCAATTGATAAAATCAAGGCCCTTCTTGATAGTAGACCTGAGGTCTTCATCTATCTCGTCTATATAAGCTCGATATTTGTCGCCATGTAGAACATTCATACATATAACCTTCTCATGATTGAATTCAAATGGCTGCATCCCCTGACGGTGGAAAATAAATAATTGCACTTAGTGCTCTCATATTAAGGTAACTCTCTGGGATTATCAAAAATACGTCTATATTTGTTTACAACTGCCTCATACGAGTACTCACTCTCAATGAGGAGACGAGCATTCCTAACAATTGTTGTCAAGTTTGGTTCATTCAATGCCCTGATAACATTTTTGGCAATACACTCGGGCGAGTTATCCTCCATAATAAAACCAGTTTGGCCATCCTCAATTATGTCTGGAATTCCACCGACAGGCGTGGCTAATACTGGTGTTCCACACGCCATTGCCTCCAGAATTATTTGTCCGAATTGCTCTGTGTAAGAGGGTAAGATTAATAGTCTTAACCTGTTCAGATACCTCGGCAGCTCATCATGCGGTATCCACCCCGTTAACTCTACCCTGTCAATCATGTCACTTTCTTTTAAGTAATCCCGTATCGTATTTGAGAGTTCTCCATGACCACCAATCAAAAAATCTATCCCGGCATCAAAGCTTTGAATCAATGAGATTGACTTGACAAACTCCATAATGCCTTTATACCTTTTTAAGCTACTTATGAAACCAATAGTATTAGCCCTTTCGTAGAGCTCTTTTTGGATGTTGAATTTGTCTACATCTACAAAGAGGGTTCCGTTTGTTGATATCTTCCTTTCTAATCCCTGCATGCCTTCAAATTCTATCTCGCTTTTGGACGCCACGATTATCCTGTCAGCAAGCCTCCAATTTATTTTACAAATTACTTTTATAATATAGGCGAAAATCATTCCAACCGGTTGGGGATATACCATACGGACCATGTTGGAGATAGACCCGGTACAAGAGATGTATACCTTCTTTCTTAAGATACGTGACATGATAGTGGGCAGAAGTAATGGCTGGCCTCCACGTATAAGAACCAGGTCTATTTGTTTGGATAATCGCATAATCTCTCGGGACACCCTGACCTGATAGCCTATAAATCGTATTGCCCTGACAAAGCTAGAGCTCTTACTTGGACTAGAATAGCTAACCCTGATAAAGGAAATCTTTTGATTGTCTAGTTTATCAATGGGGTGGAAACTTGTGGCAATCAAAAAAATCTTACTCGAAAGAGGCTGTAATATTCTGATAAAGGGTGTCAAGAGAACCCAATGCGCGCTATGACCCACTTGATTGATAAATGGTCCTGTTATCAAACAAACTCTCAATTTAATCTCTCCTATCTAAGCTAAACATGAATTACCTCATATGGCAAAAATTGCCGGGATATATCTGAGTCCTCTAGCTGGATAAGAAGTTTTACTCTATAGCATTAATCCACAGTCGATTCTTTAAATAAGGCTCATCCTCTTTGAAAAGCACAAAATCAACCACCTGCTTATCACCTAATTCCCTGGGAGCAAAACCTATCTCCTCCTCCCATCTCTCTTGGTGGGATAATACAATTGGCCCTACCTCATCTATTACTATGTTGTTAAGCCATATCTTTGCCTGCTCTCCGCCTAGATAAATCCTTATATGGTAACTCATTTTCTCGTGCTCATGGTTTATAATCCCAATTATTACGCTTCCTTTTTCATCTTCTTCAGTTTTTGTACCATACTTTACCCTATAATACATTTTATGCTCTAGTTCCCTTACTTCGACGGCTCCTTCGTACTTTACTTGGACTACTTCTCCATCGTTCAGCACAAATTCGGTGGGATATCCTTCTGCTTTTCCCTCCAGGCCTAGGAGGTAAAATTCCGTAAACTTTTTTTCTACCGGGTAAGCAGCGATATAAACTGATATTCCTACTGCACTCAGTATCACTGCAAACAGGATAATAGAAAAAACCTTGTTAAACGTCAAATAATCTTCCTATTGTCGTTCTCGGTCCTTCCCCAGAACTATATCCCGGCAGCCAAGTTCTGCCAGGTGGTAGGCAATGCTACACCCGATAACTCCGGCGCCTATTACGGATATTGTCACCAAATTACCCCACTTGTTTCTCGCATAGTATCTTCAGGAGCTTCTGTTATGATGAATTTTCTTTGTCCTATCATTATGTATGGGGAAGGGAAAGGCTTAAACAATAAAGCCCTAATTTTGTTATAAGTTTTTTCATCTAACTTGATTTCTCTATCTGGGAATTCTCGTCTATAGTATTTAGCATACTTGCTGCTCTGTTTTCGAGGAGTAATCGTGGTTATTTGGGGAAATGTCTCTTCAAACAATTCACTGGCAACCTCAGTCAAATGGTAGTACAGGTCTTCCCCGGTCCAATCATTGGCTAAAGAGACTTCTTTTTCAGCTATAATATCACCTCCATCAATACTCTCAGCGATGCAGTGAATCGTGACGCCAGTGACGGTTTCTCCATTTATAATCGCCCAGGTTGTAGGATAGCTTCCTCTATATCGCTCCGCCAAGGCTAGGTGAACATTAATAGAACCTAGGGCAGGGATCTTGAACACCTCTGGCTTAAGTATCTGATCATAATAAACGACCGCGATTATATCAGGCTCCAATTTCTTTAGTGTAGCAATGCTTTCGGGACTATTTACCTTATATGAAAAGACGGGTATGCTGCTTTTAATTGCCAGCTCAGCAACTGATGGATACCATCTGTTAGCGTCAGTGTCATTAGGATTGACATAGACGCCGACAACAGTTTGGGATTCAATTAAGTGTTGAAGGCAAAGGTAACCAACCAACTTTCCTCCCATAAATAGTACGCGCACTTTACCATCCTCCGTTAAGAACATTTATCACCCGATTGACATCCTCTTCTGATAGCAATGTATGCATCGGCAAGGAAATGATATTTCCTGATATCTCTATGGCAGCGTTCACATCTGCCCGATAATTCATGAACATCGGAAACATATTGTTTAAGAGGTAATGCACTCCTGCGTCGATATTATGGGCTTTTAATCTTACGATTAAATCATCTCGCCTTTTTACCTGTATTACATACAAATGCTGAGCGGTTACCACATCGGGGGAAACATAGGGTAAGGAAATAATATCGGGGTGGATTAATCCCTGATTATAAATCTCAGCCAGTTTCCTCCTGTAGTTATTCTGTTCCTCTACTAAATTCAGTTGCTCTATGCCGATTGCGGCAGTAATATCGTTCATATGGCATTTATAACCCACTTCTGGGACATCATATTTCCAGAGGTAGGCACCTGCCTCATCCTGCCCTCTTCTGACATAAGTATCCTTATCAATGCCAAGCCACCTGAGCTTCTTTAGTCTTTGGTACTCTCCCTCATCATTTGTAGTTATCATGCCTCCATCCCCGGTGGGCAGATTTTTGACCGCATGAAAGCTAAAGCAAGTTAAGCCAAAAGAGCCTATTTTCCTTCCCTTATAGGATGAACCACATGCGTGAGCTGCGTCCTCAATTACCTTTAAATTATACTTCGTTGCTATCTTATAGAGCCTATCCAAATCACAAGGGTGCCCTCCATAGTGAACACACATAATTGCTTTTGTTTTTGGTGTTATCATCTTTTCAATACTCTCGGGAGAGATGCAATAGGTTATGGGGTCAATATTGCTAAACACCGGCACTGCTCTTTGATATAAGATTACATGATTAGTTGAAACAAAGGTAAGGGGGGTTGTGATTACTTCATCATCTTCTTTTATGCCACTTATTATTAAAGCCAGATGCAGGGCAGCGGTGCACGAGTTGATAGCTACCGCATATTTAGCTCCAACATGACTAGCAAACTTCTCTTCAAACTCAGCTACTTTCGGACCCAGACCGATCCAGCCCGACCTTAATACTTTGCTAACGGCTTCAATAGCTGCCTCAGATATGTTTGGCTTGAATAGTTGTACGCCTTTAAACTTCTTGTTTTCTACTGCCATCTAATACCTCCTATCCCTGGTAATATATCCTGTCGAATAAACTGCCGCTTGTCATTCTCAGTCCTTTCTAAAACCATACCGCGAGTTTGTGGTTAATATCTATCTCTTGAAACTTCTCTTTGCACTCAAGACAAGCAATTGTCTCTTTAGGAATGTCGAATTCGGTGTAGGCGGTGGTGTGGAACTCACTTTCCCCGCCGAAGATGTAGTCAGTGCTGAGGTGAACTAACCTTGCTCCAATCTCTTGAGTTGCTACAGCAACATTACGGGCTCCTAGGGCGTTTACTAAAAAGGCTTTATCCTGATTAGATTCGCAATCATCGACCCTATGAAAGGCAGCAGTATTGATTACTATATCGGGTTGGCATTTCGCGAAGGCTTGCTTAACCGAAGCCATTTCAGTAACTTCAATTTCCGAATGAGTGAGTGGCAGAAGCTCCATTGAGTTAAGTTGCTTACAGAGGTCGCTTCCCAGTTGCCCATTTGCCCCGATTACTGCTACCCTCATTCCTTCTCCCTAAAGAACCTTTCCTGTCTTCTTTAGCCTCTCTTCAATTTCAACAAGGAGATTCATCCAGCGCATATTGTAGTAAATAGGATGATCAAAGTCTCGATATTGATTACTTCGCAGGACATTCACGATCTCCTTTACGCCTTCCTCCACGGAAACTGAGGGGGTAAAGCCCAAAACTCGGCTTATCTTTTCACCAGCAGTCCTGTAGCTTCTATAGTCTACCTCGTCGTAGTTCACATCCACATCCACATTGACTCCCATTTCTGCGAGGGCTTTCCTTACCCGATGCGCCAGCTCCAAGATTCGGTAGTTCTGATAGACTAAATTGAAAATCTCGCCCCGTACCTTATCAGGGTCAGCTTCAAGGCAGCGGATGTGTGCTTCTGCGGTGTCCCTGATGTGAACCACGGGACGCCATGCTTCCCCACCAAACCAAACGTCCAGCCTACCAGTCTTGAAAGCGTGCATAGTAAAGGCATTTATCACTATATCCCACCTCATCCTAGGCGAAAATCCAAAGACCGTGGCTTGACGCAGGCTAACGGGGCAGAATTCACCGTCAGCCATCTCTTGAAGTTCTATATCAACATCGAGCTTAGACTTGGCATAATCACTCTGGGGATTAACTGTGAAAGCTTCATCGGCTATGCCATCTAGGTGGAAGCCATAAACAGCGCAGGTAGAGGCAAAGGTAAACCTCTCAATACCCCGTTCTTTACAAGCTTTAGCTAGCTTTATCGTCCCCTCGAAATTTATAGTACGAGTAGCATCAGGGTCGAATGCAGCAGTGGGGTCGTTGCTGAGTGAACCCAAATGAATAACCCCGTCAATACCGTCTAATATTGCGGGGTCAAAATTCCTGACATCGCCTGGAGTTAGCTCTATCTCGTCCCGTACACTTTTCAGAGGCTCATCGCCAAAGTAAAGCTTATCGAAGACACGCACCTCATAGCCGCGCTTAAGCAGCATGGGCACAAGCACACTGCCTATATACCCGCATCCTCCCGTTACTAGAATCTTTTTACCCATTTTCCCTCCTATTCATACGGTGGATAAAAACAATCCCAGGGCTTATTTACCCGGGATTGTTTTTGCTGCCGCTCACTTCCTCCTTATAATAAAACTTAATATCTGCCTCCCTTAAAGTTGGCCATGTTCTATCCTTCCCCGACAAGAGCGGCTCTGCAACCGGCCATTCTATATTTAAGTCTTCATCATTACAAATAATGCCTGCCTCAGACTGTAGTGAGTAAACATTTGTGGTTTTGTATGTAATATCAGCGGTTTCTGAAAGGACACAAAAACCATGAGCAAATCCTTCTGGGACATAAAGCATGTTCTTGTTTTCTTCCGATAAGATTACCCCTACCCATTTGCCATACGTAGGCGAGCCCTTCCTTATATCAACGGCAACATCAAAAATCTCACCCCTTACCGCCCTTACTAGTTTCCCCTGGGCAAAGGGTGGATTTTGATAATGTAAGCCTCTCAAAACTCCTTTAGTAGAACGAGAGTGATTGTCCTGAACAAAATCTCCTTCTATACCAAAAGCAACAAAATCTGGCATTTTGTATGTTTCCATAAAGAAACCTCTGTCGTCCTTGAAAACTCTTGGTTCGACTAAGATTACCTCAGTAATCTCTAATCTTTTAAAACTGAATGGCATGCCATCCCTCCTTCTACCTTCTATAGTTCCAGTTTGGCATCGTCGCCGACGAAAAGCCTTAACGCTCTAAATCTCTGTTCTTGCTTTACTACTTCGGTACCTCTTCCGATAATAGTGTCAGCCAGGCGCTCGATATTCAAGATACGACAGTTCTCTAGTATCACCGACTGCTCTATAGAGGAGTTTTCGATTTCCGTCCCAGCCCCAATGCTGGTAAAGGGGCCGATAAATGAATTCCTGATTTGGCAATCTTCGGCAATGGATACCGGACCTCTTATGACGCTGTTTTCTACCTTCGCCCCTTGTCTGATTTCAGCCCTTCCTACGATCTGGCTTTGAGAATTCACCTGACCTTCGATTACCTGTGTTATGTAATCGTCGAGCACAACACGATTAGCCTCAAGGAGGTCGTCCTTTTTGCCGGTGTCGAGCCACCAGCCTCGGAGGATATGGCTTCTGACTTCCTTACCTGTATCCAGAAGCTTCTGTATAGCATCGGTTATCTCAAATTCCCCTCGCCAAGAGGGCTTAATCTGGGCTATAGCTCGGTGGATTTCAGGGGTGAAGAGGTAAACTCCAACCAGAGCGAGGTTGCTCCTCGGCTCTTTGGGCTTCTCCACCAAGTGCATCACCTTGCCCAAGGCATCGAGTTCAGCCACGCCAAAGGCACGGGGATCGGGAACCTCCTTAAGTAAAATGAGGCAATTGGGGCGAAGAGTATTAAACTCCTCCACAAATGCTTTAATCCCTCCTTGGATGAGATTATCGCCCAGGAACATCAGGAATGCAGAATCTCCGAGGAAGTCCTGACCAGTTTTGACCGCATGAGCCAGTCCCATGGGATCGGTCTGAAGGATATAAGTAATCCGGGCATCCCACTTTGAGCCATCGTCCACCGCCTTTTTTATGTAAGGGGCAGTCTCAGGTGAGATAATTATGCCAATGTCACTGATGCCCGCTTCTTTAATTTGGTCAAGAACGTAAAACAAAATTGGCTTATTGGCGACTGGCAGAAGATGTTTGGCCATACTATTGGTGAGGGGTCTAAGTCTTGTCCCTTTGCCGCCAGCCAATATTAAAGCTTTCATATTGTCTCACACTATTCTTTAAGTATAATAATACCTTTATAATAATACCTTAAATAGGGACTACATTCAAGATTTTAGGTTCTCTTGAAGCCAGACTGCTTTTTCTTGCCAAAAGGAATTTTTATGTCGTAATATTAGCTAACTGTCCACTATTTGTCAAGTAGTTCCAAGAGAACTAATTAACCTCTGAATTGGATTAGGTTATGTTATGGTCGAGAATGCTTTACTAGGGATAGGGGAAAGGAGTGTTTCTGCTGGGATAAAACCTAAAAATGAACGACGGGGTAATTGACTACTATGAATAAAGTGCTTTCCATTGTTGTAGAGTTATTAATAGTAGCCGTCATTGGTGCTATAGGCTATGTTACAGCCATACCCAAAGTTTTGGGGAGGTTTACCAAGTTCTATATTCTGGAAACGGAAGGTAAGACTATAGATTATCCCATGGAGCAATGGGAGGTATTTTTTAATGGTCACTTTCAGGCAGGTTGTCCGATTAGGGGTTTTCCAAAAAGAAAACCGCCTGTTGAGGCGGTTTTCTCACCGATTTTGTATCTAAAATCGTGCTTTTAGTTCAATTGGAGCGGGAGACGAGACTCGAACTCGCGACAACCTGCTTGGAAGGCAGGGACTCTACCAACTGAGTTACTCCCGCTGAATCGTATCTATTCTAGCCCCAAAATCCTTGGCTGTCAAAGATGGTGCCCGCTTGCTCAAAAACCTCGCCAACCGAGCTATCAGCTCTCATCGCCGCCATTGTTACCTGAACCACAGAAAATGACAAAATAGGCGGCTTCTCCTACATTTTCTATCAGAATTTTTGTGGTAATGCCAAACTCTCCAACGGCTTTTCTATCTAACCGTCTCATTTCCGCCACCCTGCTTACCTTCATCTTTACCTCCTTTTTAATCTACTTTCAAAACTGCGGCCCCCTGGACCTTTCCTTGCTTTAGCAAAATTAAGGCTTCATTTGCCGCTTCCAATTTGAATTCTTGAACCTCAGGGACAATCGGAATTTTAGCCGCTAAAGGAAGAAAGTCTTGAGCATCCTTTCTGGTAATGTTCGCCACACTTTTTATTTCCTTTTCATCCCACAGCAACTGAGCATAGTCTAAAGGTGGAATAGCATCTCTCTTTCGAATCACCGCTATTACCAATCTTCCACTCTTTTCCAAGACTCTCAACGCGTTAGGTACTGTCTCTCCTACTGGAGTGAAATCAATGGCGCAATTGACCTTTTGCGGAGGATTATCTTCTGCTCTCCCTGTCCAAGCTGCTCCTAACTCCTTAGCCAAATTGCGATGCTCTTCGCTTCTGGTGAAGACATAAACTTCACAACCCCAATACTTGGCTACCTGAATAACGATGTGAGCGGAAGCCCCAAACCCAAAAAGCCCCAAGGTTTGCCCAGGCTTAATCCCGGAAAGTCTTAGAGCTCGAAATCCAATTGCTCCGGCACACAAGAGAGGGGCTGCCTGAGAATCAGTGAACCTGTCAGGAATCAAATAGGCGAAATCTTCTGAGACCAGGGTGTATTCGGCATAGCCACCGTTAGCCTGACATCCAGTACCTTCAAACTCAGAACATAAGTTTTCGTTGTCCTCTTGGCAGAAACGACATTTTCCACATACGGAGTGTATCCAGGCAACGCCAACTCGATCTCCGATTTTGAATTTAGTCACCCCCGGACCCAAACTTTCTACTTTGCCAACAATTTCATGACCCAAAACTATAGGAAGTCTTGACTGAATCCTTCCTTCAATTTCGTCCAGTTCGGTGTGGCAAACCCCACAGGCGGAGACTTTTACCAGGATTTCTCTTGACCTCGGCCGAGGAATTGGCAGAGCTATCAATTCCAGAGGCCGACTTTCAATTGGAGAAATCTCCTTCAAAATCTGAGCTTTCATTCTAACCTCCTCTGCAAACCTAGGCTTCTAGGTGCGATGTATCATTTAGCCTAGCAAGCTGAGAATTACTGTTGATGACTCGTATCACGGTCAACGACGTGTTACTGATCTCAAACCTGCGATAGATGCTATTCGACGCTCCGAGAACATGTACCACTAATACCTTAATAATGACCTCGTGGGTAACGATTACTACTTGCTTGCCCCGGTTAGCCCCTACTACCCTCCCAAAGGCTCGGATGGCGCGCTCAGTTACCTCGCTCAAACTCTCACCGTTGGGCACGGTCACCTCTGACGGGTCATTCCTCCACTGCTGCCAGAGTTCCGGCCACCTTTGTTTGATTTCATCCATGTGGAGCCCCTGCCAGTCTCCGAGCCGAATTTCAATCAGGTCGTCTAGCACCTTCGGCCTAAGCTTACAGGGTTCAGCAAGAATCGCTGCGGTAGCATACGCTCTCCGAAGTGGACTAGCGTAGACTGAGGTGATGGGTAGGCTAGCGAGCCTCGAAGACAAACGGCGTGCTTGGGTATAGCCTACCTCGTTCAGGTCTTCGTCGGACCAGCCCATAGAGAAACCATTAACATTTGAATCAGTTTGCCCATGGCGGACAAGAAGAATAGTCGTGGTCATTCCTAACTCCATTGAAAATAGCTGAATCCCTTTACTTTGAACAACGCTTAGTCTTGGTAAGGCATATCTGTAGGCTTACCTACATGATTATAATGGTTGCGGCTCATCAATGCGAGGGGTATTTCGGTCAAAATTCCAATCAGAAACCTTTCTGCTCATCAAAGCGACGTGGATTGCGATTGCAGGTAAGCGGATTATGATAAAAGTGGAGCCGGCACTCAGTATGTAGAGTTATCGCTAAACTAACAACTTTATGAATTGTGACGTCTGAACTCATTCTCCCGTGGAACGGTCAAGGGTTTATCATATTTCTGCAAGGAAGTATAATATACTTAAAGAAACGGGGACAATCTGCGGTATTAAAGGGGAAGCATTATCAAGAAAGCCATGCAGCGGGTTTCGAGGGAGGGTGTAGCATCGGAAGTTTTAAATACCCGTCAGCGTAATCTTATCGACCTGTAGCTTGTAGTACAAAAGCACCAATACCGGCAGAGAAACTTTACCAAAGTTCGGGGTCCCAAGACAAGAGAATCCTCATTATTCCAGGAGCTAGTCATAACGATATCATGATGGTTGAGCAAAACCTATATTTCGACACAATTGAGAAGTTTGTTAAAGCCTGTAGCCAAACAAGGGGAACAGCTAGGGGGTAAGAGGTATGCAACAACTAATTGAAAGAGTAGCCAGAGATTTGGTTAATTCAAATTATGCTATTGCCCTAACTGGAGCTGGCATGTCAACCGAGTCAGGAATTCCTGATTTTCGAGGGCCATCAGGTATCTGGACCAAAGACCCTAAGGCGGAAAGAAGAGCCTATCAAACTTATCCTAAGTTTTTAGCAAATCCAAAAGAATATTGGGCGGAAAGATTAAGCGGCCCCTCTCTGTTAGGAGATTTAGAAAAAGTAGAGCCTAATCCTGGTCATTATGCATTGGCTGAATTAGAAAAGGCGGGAATCTTAAAGTGGGTGATTACTCAAAATGTTGATAATTTGCATCAGAGAGCAGGAAGCAAAAGTGTTCTGGATTATCATGGAAATGCTTTTAAACTAAGATGTGCTAACTGTAATGCCAGATTTACTTCAGAAGAATATGATTTAGAAAGGTTAAGACGGGAAGGAGAATTGCCACCTCGCTGTAAGAAATGCGGGGGAGTAATAAAAGCAGACGTCGTTCATTTCGGAGAGCCAATCCCCGGTGACGTTGCTCACCAAAGCCTAGAGGAAGCTTGGAAATGCGATTTGATGCTCATTTGCGGGACCTCGGCTGTGGTTTATCCGTTCGCCGAGTTACCACGGGTCGCAAGGCAAAGGAAAACAGAAATAGAAATGAAGACCGAAACTGGTATATACGCAGTGCAGAAAATCCCAGCAGTAACAATCATTGAGTTAAATGCCGAGCCAACACCTTTAACTGAGGAAATGGTCTCTGATTACCTAATCCAGGGGAAAACTGGCGAAATCCTACCTAGAATAGTTGATGAGGTAAAAAGAGTAAGAAAATGAACGCTTGAAGCTGCAGAATAAGCGGAGTAATAACTATGGAGGAGGGTGAAACCATGGAGAAGCAAGCTACAGAAGTGAGCATTAACCAGGCCAAGTTATCCGTTATCCAGGGAGATATTACCGAGCAGGCTACAGATGCCATAGTTAATGCTGCCAACTCAAGCTTAATGGGGGGTGGTGGTGTGGATGGCGCTATCCACCGGGCTGGCGGCCCAGCTATCTTGGAAGAATGCAAGCAAATCGTAGCCAGGCAAGGGCGGTTGCTAACTGGTAAAGCGGTGATTACCACCGGTGGAAACCTCAAAGCAAGGTTTGTCATTCATACCGTTGGGCCTATCTGGCACGGGGGTAATAAGGGAGAGCCTGAGCTACTGGCCAGCGCTTATCGAGAGAGCCTCAAAGTGGCAGCAGAGAACAATTTAAGCAGTATCTCTTTTCCGTCAATAAGTACCGGCGCCTACGGTTACCCGGTAGCTGAAGCAGCCAAAGTGGCTATAAGCACTGTGGCTGCTTTTCTCAAGGAAGGTATCACCTTGATTAAGGAAGTAATTTTCGTACTCTTTGACTCTGCGACTTTCCAAAGCTACGCCTCGGTGCTCAGCGAAATAGAGACGGAAAGTAAAGAATCTTGAAGGAGTGCGGAGATGAGGATAGCCATAAGTTCCTGGGAATGGCACCAGTAAGCTGAACAGCAGGGTGGATTATGCAATCAGGGTATTAGTAGCATATGACGCCCTATAGATTGGTTGGCGCTGGGGCTATGTCATTGGGTGCGTTCTCAACAGACAGCAACGTCAGTGCCAGGACTAGGGTTCCCAGGCGATATCCCTGTTGCCTCCGCTCACCCGTGGGGAAAATAAGGTTATAACCTTCCGTATTTGATATAATTCAAGGGAACAATGCTCAACGTGTCGATTGGTGCGCTCGAAGTTATCTTAAGCCAGTTGGAATATGGGTATAATGTGGGAGGGTGAGAGTGTGTTGTTGGGCCTCGGCGCCATAGTTATCGGTTACCTTCTAGGCTCCATTCCCTCAGCCTACATCATGGCTCGCCTGAGAAAAGGTATAGATATCCGTGAGTTTGGTGTGGGGAATATGGGAGCGGCCAACGTCCTCCGACATGTTGGCGTTTGGGAAGGGATTGTTGTCGCCCTCGCTGATATAGCCAAGGGGGCGGCAGCTATACTTATTGCCCAGGCTCTAAGCGTTTCTCAACTCTGGCTGTTAGGGGCTGGATTCAGTGCCCTAGTAGGGCATAACTTTCCCGTGTTCGTAGGCTTCAGAGGTGGTAAAGGCTCAGCCACCATTTTGGGCATCTTTCTAATCCTAGCACCTAGGGAAATAGGTATCGTCTTCGGGATAATGGCTGTCCCCTTCTTTATTACCCGTAACTTCGCTTTTGCAATATGCGTTGGCTTCGTCTTCATACCCCTGCTCATTTGGCTGTTTGGGGGCTCAGTGATGCTAACCCTTTACTCATTAGCTATTGTCATCTTCATCGGGGTGAGAAGCCTGCTCAGTGCCAGACAAGCCCATCTTAAGGCAGGGAAAAACAAAGATATTACCTTCAGTCATCGCCATAGGCGTGAGTAGTTTCTTCTTACTCGGTCTTCTGACCAGATGTGGGGCACAGTAACTGACTCCAAGCTAGCATGGTGAAATGGCAAAGTCCAGTGGCACGCAAGTTAATTAATTTGAGCTCAGCCTGATGCCAAAACTTTGCCTAAACTGCTCATTCCTAAAACCGCCAATTTGCCTCACTGGGTCTGATAACATACAATCACTATATTATACCTCGACCAGTAGCTTACCCTGATTCTTCTGTGTAGTATTATACTAATAGCTAAAAGACTTTTATTGATGCAGAATTTATATATAACCGAAAGTAGGAAACCTAAAGTTTTCTACGGCTATGTCGTGGTTGCGGCTTCCTTTTGTATCCAAGTGATACACTTTGGCATACTCATCACTTTTGGTGTCTTTTTTACACCACTACTAATAGAGTTTGGCTGGCTGAGAGCCACGATTTCCGGGGCAAACTCATTGAGTTTGCTTCTAGGTGGTTTGGTGGGCATTATTGTGGGAGGCTTAAACGATAGGTTTGGTCCCAGGATAGTTATGGCCACCTGTAGCTTCTTTTCCGGTTTAGGCTACTTGTTGATGGCACAGGTTAATACTACCTGGCAGCTATATTTGTTTTGGGGTGTGATGGTAGGTATCGGTATAAGTGCCGCCGACGTTATACCGTTATCTACTATAGCCAGGTGGTTCGTCAAAAAGAGAGGAATGATGAGTGGGATTACCAAAGTTGGCGCAGGTTTAGGTATATTGACTATTCCTTTGTTGGCAAGTGGGCTAATCTCTACCTATGGCTGGCGCACCTCTTTTACTGTCATCGGCTCTGTAGTTTTGGTATTGAGCATAACAGCCGCACAATTTCTAAGGCGTGACCCGGGTCAAATGGGGCTGTTACCCGATGGTGAGGAGCACGTAACCACTGACAGCTTACATTTGGCAGAGGAGGGATTACCTCTGCGAGAAGCGATTCACACCAGGCAGTTTTGGACGATTTGTGCTATATTCCTAGCGGTTATCTTCTGTGCCCAGACTATTCTGGTCCACATTGTTCCTCATGCGGTGGACTTGAGCATTTCGGCGATAAATGCTGCCGGTATTATAGCTACTATTGGGGGAGCCAGCATGGTCGGCAGGCTGGTAATGGGTTATGCTGACGATAGAATTGGGAGTAAGCGGGCAATGATTATTTGCTTTCTTATATTGGTAGCAGCTTTATTGTGGCTACAATGGGCCAAAGAGTTGTGGATGTTACATCTGTTTGGTGCTGTATATGGCTTTAGCCACGGCGGGTTTTTTGCGCTCGTCTCACCACTAGTAGCTGGGCTGTTCGGAACCCATTCGCAGGGTGTCATCCTTGGCGCTACCCTCTTCAGCGGTACTGTTGGGGGGGCTATTGGTCCAGTTCTGGCGGGGAGAATATTTGATATAACCAGTAGCTACCAGTTAGCTTTCTTAATCTGCATTGCAGTTGGCATTGTCGGCCTTATACTAGCCTTACTTTTAAGGCCAATCAGCAAGTAAAGGACTTCTTCTGAAAGTACGGATGTTAAGACTAATAGATACTCACGCTCACCTTGATGAAATAGAAGACCTCCATGTAGCACTCAGGGATGCTTCAGACGTTGGATTAGTGGCCGTAGTTGCCGTTGGCACTGGCTACGATTCCAACCAGAGGGTCCTGGAAATATCCCAACAATATGGAAAGCTGGTATATCCGGCTCTAGGGCTACACCCCTGGCAATTGGGGTATATGAAGGCAGCGGAAGTGGAACGAACCTTCTACCAGATCGAGGACAATATCGGCGAAGCTGTAGCTATTGGAGAGGTAGGGCTGGACTACCATAAAAGGGTTAAAGCCCTGGCTCCCAAAGACCGCCAGAAAGCGGTCCTTGGAGAATTGATGGAGTTGGCCAACAAGTACCACAAGCCTATCATCATTCATAGCCGATATTCTTGGAAGGATGCCTTGATACTGACAATGGAGGCAGGGATAAAAGAGGCAGTCTTCCACTGGTATACTGGCCCTTCTAGTGTTCTTGGCGACATCATCGCCCAGGGATACTTCATCTCGGCTACCCCGGCCTCGGAGTATCATGCCGAGCACCGTAGAGCGGTTAGAGAGGCACCGCTTCTTAACTTACTCTTGGAGACCGACGCTCCGGTACGATATGGAAGGGAGTCCAAGTATACCTCCGTCCCCAGGGATGTGCGGAGGTCTTTAAGTGCTGTATCAGAAATAAAGGGCGTGGAAGAGACCGCTCTGGCTGAGCAGACGACCCAAAATGCGCTCCGCTTCCTCCAGATGGCTATTCCCCCTTAAATTTGCGGCTTCTATTCTTTAAGAAGGTGCCTAAGGATAGAGGCAGTCGGTAGCCTGAGCTACAACGTCCATCCTTAGTTATCGGCTAGAGTGTAGACGTGAGTAAATTAGGGGCAAAAGTAACTGATTACTTAAATAAAAAACTGTGTATGGCGCCGGCAACACTGGCACAACTCAGTAACTAACACTTTGGAGATTACCGGATTTAAGGCAGTTGCGAAACGTCAGATTCTAGGTGTGTTAGGTTGACGCACGAGATAATGCCAGACACAGTGGGCAGTGTGAGCAACGCTGCCAATAACAATGAGTGAAAAACTAACGGTACCAGTACGAGATTGTCCTTTCATGGATAGATAGCGAGTAATATAGTAGGCTGCCAAAATGGAGAGTCCAAAGACTACTCCACTAATTGTGTGGCCCCAAAACCATCGCGCTGTTTGACTGACAGCCTGTTCTGCCAGCAGATGATTTGAGTAGTCTGAAACTACCGGGATGGTTAGAATACCAGCGGTAAGTATCACTGGAAAGATTGCGATGGGGAGAGCATATAATTGCCCCTGCCTCATTAAGAGTCAGAGCCTTTCTTAAGATTCATTAGACCGTGGTGAGATTGCTATGTTCTTAATTTCTTTAGCAAAAAGGCGATATTCTTGCCGAAGTTCCAAGCCGTGATAAGCCCTTCTTGGTCTTTTTCCACTTCACCTTTTTCTCGGCCAAAAGAAATATTCCAATATGTTGAGCCGGCCATAAAAAATCCTAATATGTGAAACCAGTAAGTAAGTTGAGCCAAGGTAAAGTTTTGACCAGCGCGGCGTGCAACTACTAGCGGCCCCCCTACTTTCCCTGCAAACAACCTGCCTTTATAGCGAGCAATATAGCCAGTTCTTTCCATAAGAGCTTTTAACAAAGCTGTCGCTGAGCCATAGTACACGGGGGACGCTAGTATAATAGCATCAGCATCCTTCATCTTTAAGTATATCGGGAATAGGTCATCATCTATAGGACACGCCTCTTCGTTATCACAGGCCATGCAAGCATTACAGGGACGTATATCCAAACCGGCTAACCTTATGAGCTCGGTCTCTATGCCCTCTTCTTCTATTGCCTTCAGAGTATGGTTAGTAATAATTTCCGTGTTGCCATTTTTTCTAGGACTGCCGACAATACCCACAGCTTTCATCTTCATAACTCCTTCTAGTTACTCCTGTGTATTAATGACCAGTATGATTGTGCATGGTAGTAAGCTGCAATAGATTTGACCACTTGGTTTGACCAACATTATAACATCTTCTATTCACGATTAGAAATGAGTAACGTTTTGGCTGATTGTTTGGTTCCAGGCTTTCAACTTTATTCTACTTCAGTTAAAAGTTCTTCTTGAGAAACTTCATTAGGGTCATTCAAATATACTTCTCTTGTTGGCCCCACTATTTTCTTTTTGTTCTCTTCAAGCTAGACATACTACAAAAGGTCTGCTGAACCTCCACCAGTCTGAACTGGCTGAAATAGTCTTTCATGCCACGGGGAAACCACAAGCCAACCTTAACTCTATGAGGCTACCTATTTAACTCTCGTTTCCTGTATTCTCCTACAGAACCATATTACTAGCAAAGGCTACCCCTACCATATATTCTATCGATAGAAAGAGAGCACTGGGCAAATGAGAGCTTATACACGGGAAATTCTAACATTTATCATAGTAGCGATAGTAGCCTTCTTTCTTTCATACACCACTGTCGTAGGCTGTACAATCGAGGGCACCAGCATGGAGCCTAGTTTTGAAGACGGGCAGTACATACTAGTTAACAAAGTTGTCTATAGATTTCACGAACCCCAAAGGGGTGATGTAATTGTCTTTCATTCATCCACTGACCAAGACATTATTTTTATAAAACGTATTATCGCCGTACCGGGTGACACAGTAGAGATAAAGGGGGAAACAGTTTATGTTAACAATTCGGCCATATACGAACCCTATATTATGGCTGGCCCCTTATATACCATGCCTCAGCAAGAAATTCCCGTGAATGAATATTTCGTTCTCGGAGACAATCGTAATATCAGCTACGACTCTCATAATGGCTGGGCAATAAAGCGTCAGGATATAATTGGTAAAGCTTGGCTATCAATCTTGCCACTAGAGCTCGTCTACGCGCCGTCAGCATCTATGGCACAACTTGGTAATTAAGACTCTGAGTAGCTGACCTTCTTCTGCCAAGGGTTATAAGTCTGTTGAACAGTTAGCCATCTTGTTATCTGTTTGTCATTTCTAATGGTAAGGGCTATAATCTTGGTCAAATTGGGTAATCTGAGTTCCTTAAAACATACTCCCAGTATCTAGAATAAATCATATATTCAATAAGGAGAGGCATCCGCGCTAGATTCTGATAAATGATGTCGAGCAATGAAGTCAGGAAGGAAAGCTTGTTACGATGTCGGATGAGCGCATAATCAGGCTTAAGAAACGAACCTCGCAGTGTAAGAAAACTACCCAGGACTAGTTTTGAGGGTAGTCTCGCATCCTCACGATATTAAATATTTTGTGTTTATCTCAGTGAATGATATAATTCATCTATAGAATATCTATGGAGAGAGACTTTGAAGTCGTAAACCATACCGCTGATGTAGGCATTATAGCCTATGGTGCCGATGTAAGGCAGGCATTTGCTAATGCGGCTAGAGCGTTGTTCAGCCTGATAACCGAGCTTGACGATGTTAAAGAGGTTCTGTATCGAGATATAGAGGTAAAAGCCTCCGATGAAGAAAGCTTGCTGGTGGAATGGCTAAATGAGCTCATTTATCTATTTGATGTCGAGAATATTATCTTTAAGAGGTTTGATATTACCAAGATTAACCACACCCAACTTAAAGCTAGAAGCTACGGGGAGAAGGTAGATAAGTCAAGGCATAAACTAAAAACAGGGATCAAGGCAGCCACTTATCATATGCTAAAGGTTGACAAAAATGATGGCTGCAAGGTCCAGGTATTATTTGATATTTAGTGAGGGTGAGGATGACGGCACCGTGGCAAGAAATACTAAGAAAGATAGACGACTACCGCTGGGAGATTCCACAGAGCTATAAACAGGGCATGTTGGTGCCTGTTCTAATCTATGCCAGCGAGTCTATGCTTGGCCATATCTGGGAAGAGCAGGTTTTTCAGCAAGTAGCTAACGTAGCTTTCCTGCCCGGTATTGTCAGTCGCTCGCTAGCTATGCCCGACATCCACTGGGGCTATGGCTTCCCGATAGGCGGCGTAGCTGCTACTAGAATAAAGGACGGGGTGGTATCGCCTGGGGGCGTAGGTTTCGATATTAATTGTGGCGTCAGGCTACTACGAACCAACCTTACTGAGGAACAGGTAAGACCTAAAATTGAACAACTGATTGCAGAACTCTTTGTCAATATTCCTTCAGGATTAGGCTCTAAAGGTAAGTTAAGGGTGAGTGAAAAAGAACTGGAGCAAGTCTTGATAAAAGGTAGCCCGTGGATAGTAGAAAAGGGTTATGGTGAAGCTGAGGATATTGTAGTTACTGAAGAGTCAGGCTGCCTAAAAGGAGCTAACCCCGATAAGGTAAGTAGTAAGGCTAAAAAGCGTGGTACCCCCCAACTAGGAACACTAGGTTCTGGTAACCATTTTCTGGAGGTGGAGGTAGTAGATGAAATCTATGACCAAGAGGCAGCTACAGCTATGGGCATCGGTGATATTGGGCAAGTGCTTGTTTTGATTCACACCGGTTCGCGGGGCTTTGGTCACGAGGTTTGTAGTGATTATGTAAGGTTACTGGGCGAAGCGGCGAGGAAATATGACATTAACCTGCCTGACCGTCAGCTTGCCTGTGCCCCAGTGCAATCACCAGAGGGACAGGACTACCTGTCGGCTATGTCATGTGCCGCTAACTACGCCTGGACTAACCGGCAGTGCATCGCCCACTGGACTAGACAGTCCTTCTCTAAGGTCTTTAGCAAAAGCCAGAGAGAACTGGGCTTGGAGCAGGTTTACGATGTGTGCCATAATATCGCTAAGATAGAGGAATACACTATTGGTGGTCAGAAACAAACCCTTTGTATTCACCGCAAGGGAGCCACCAGAGCTTTTCCGGCCGGACACCCTGATATCCCCGATATCTACCAAAATATAGGTCAGCCGGTTCTCATTCCTGGAGATATGGGGCGCTGTTCCTATATACTGCTGGGTACAGAAACAGCTATGAAGGAGTCCTTTGGCTCCACCTGTCATGGTGCTGGCAGAGTGCAGAGTCGGGCTGCGGCTAAGCGCAGCCTCAGGGGTGTTGACGTTGCCAAGGCACTTTCAGCCAGGGGAATTACAGTTAAGACTGGTAGTATGGGTTCACTGGCTGAGGAGGCTTCCGAAGCCTATAAGGATGTAACCGAGGTGGTTGATATAACCGATAAGGCAGGCATCTCTCATAAGGTGGCTAGGGCAATACCTTTAGGGGTAATTAAAGGATGAGGGTGACTAAACCGTAGGGGGAAAAGTGCCAGAAGCTATAGCTAAGATAAAGCCGGTGTTATCGTATTTACTGCCCCTGGCATTGATTACAATGCTAGTCCTGCTGGTCTCATGCTCCGAGCAAGTCACCTATACCGATGTAACCGTAGAAAAAGCCAAAGAGATGATTGACCAACAAGCAGTGGTAGTGCTAGATGTACGCACAGTAGAGGAGTATAACTCTGGCCATCTTCCTGACTCTCTTCTTATCCCGTTGCCTGAACTTGAGTCAAGGCTGGACGAACTAAATCCGGCTGACCGCATCCTGGTATATTGCCGTAGCGGTGTTCGTGGTGCGAAAGCAGCCGGTATCTTGAATGACAACGGCTTCACCCACATATACAACATGGAGGGAGGTATTATCGAGTGGCAGGCCCATGGCTTCCCGGTAACCCAGTGAGCAAAGCTTCTTACGATTGATGGTAATTTCCCGCCCGGTGCTATGACAATGTTAACTTCTAAACTATCAAGACTGCCCGCGAGATAGCTGAGGCAATATAGTGGTGGTGCTGGCTGATGGCGGGTGGAAATACCTGAGTCTAGACCTCGGGACTGAAGATAAGTAAGTAGATATGAACTATAGTCAGCTGACACAAGTAAACCTGCCTGCACCAAGCCAAACGGGTAGTATACAGCTAGAGGAAGCAATTGCCAGGCGTAGGTCGATAAGAGACTTTACCTCTAAACCTATGTCCCAAGTACAGTTATCTCAGATATTGTGGGCTGCCCAGGGCATCAACGATACTTCAATGAGACACAGAACTGTCCCCAGTGCTGGAGCTACCTATCCGCTGGAGTTCTTTGTTCTATGTGGGCAGAATAGTGTTGAGGAAATAGGTGCTGGCATATACCACTACAACATAGCTCACCATTCTCTAATTCTGCACCACAAAGGAGATGTAAGAATAGAGCTAGCCAGAGCAGCATTAAACCAGGAATTTATATATGAAGCCCCGGTAGATATAGTCATTTGTGCCGTACATGAGCGAACAGCCATGAGATATGGGCTAGGGGGGAAAGATATGTGCACATGGAGGTAGGGCATGCCGGACAGAATATTTATCTTGAGGCCACTGCCCTTGGTCTGGCTACAGTAGCCATCGGCGCCTTCAATGACGAACAGGTAAGAGAAGTCTTACGGCTGGATAAGCAATATAAGCCCTTATATATTATGCCAGTGGGTGAGCCAGCTTGAAGTTAGCTAAGGAGAAAATTTGAATGAGTTTGAAAGATAAGTATGCCATAGTGGGTGTGGGCTATACCCCACAGGGACGTATTCCTAACAGAACAGCCTTGAGCTTTCATGTAGAGGCTTCTGTCAATGCCATCAAAGATGCCGGGCTGAAAAGAGAAGACATCGACGGGCTGATTTGCTATCGTTACTTTCCACCGGCGCTAGGTGAAGAAGAGGTAACACCATACCTCGTAGCCCAGCAGTTAGGGCTGGCTCCCAAAGTTCTCAGTCAGCAAGCCAACTGTGCCAGAACGCAGCTCCTTGATGCA
>SDBU01001043.1_pt1 | contig 40746 bp, 68 predicted proteins | sample 2277071 | NCBI WGS metagenome assembly SDBU01 (sample SAMN10397929, study PRJNA504765) | marine sediment metagenome | isolation source: marine sediment core GS08_GC12, 126 cmbsf | place: Arctic Ocean: Gakkel Ridge, Loki's castle | collected 2008 | reverse complement strand
ACTGAGGATATGGGAAACGACAGACAAGGGTGCTACCAAATTTCAACTAGGTAAGATTTCAGCCATGTTGTGCGAAGGTGGCTACAAAGGGCAGAAGGTTGTGTTGATTGATTCAGCAGATGCCAAGCGTAAGATAAGAATGGAATATCGGAAATTAGGCGTTGAAGATGATATGTCAAAGCACGTTAAAACAGTAGAGACTCGTGAGATATTAAACACCTATGTTCCTTTGACAGAAGCTAAGTTCGACAAGGGCAGGGCAACGGTTATTGTAATTAAACCAGGATTCAATGCTACGGAAGATAGATATTACCCTGCTGAGATGTTGAAGCGAGATTACAAAGTATTTGAAGGTCAAAAGATGTATGCAGACCATCCAACAGAATCGGAGGATGCGGAACGTCCTGAGAGGTCGATAAAGGACTGGGTTGCGACACTAAAAGATGTAACAGTTGACGATAGCGGAGTAGTTTCTGGAGTATCAGAGATTATCGAGTCTTGGATGATGACCAAACTAGCAAGCCTCAGAGATAAGGATATGTTGTCAGAAATGGGTATCTCTATCAATGCAGTAGGTAGTGCTTCAAAGGGTAAGATCGAAGGCAAGGACACTCTGATAATCGAGAAGCTAGTTGCTGCCAGGTCAGTTGACTTTGTAACTGAACCTGGGGCTGGAGGCATCGTCACGTTTTACGAATCAGACAAAAGATTAGACATTGACTTGATTGATATATCGACTTTAAGGGAACACCGTCCTGACTTGGTTAAGGAACTAGAATCAGATGTCAGGGCAATAATACTACAGGAGGCTAAAATCAAGATGGAACTAGAAGAAAAGGTTACGGAATTAGAGGGAACAATAACGACACTCACAACCGAGAGGGACGAACTTCTAACCAAGGAGGCTGAAGCAGTAAAGGAAAAGGCGAAGGCTGATGCAAGTGCTATCGTAAAAGAAGCAGTTGACAAAGCTGAGTTACTAGAAGCTGCCAAGGAAAGAATACGGGAGAGGTTCAAGGATTCGGAAACTGCTGACGGTATAGAGGAAGCGATAACCGCGGAGAAGGAATATGTCGCTAAGCTTACTGAGAGCGGTAAGGTCACACACATGGGACCTAGCAACTCTACTCCTGAGAAAGATAAGGAAGCGTTGAAGGAATCATTCAAGGGATTGGGGCTCGATGACAAGAAGGCTGAGATAGCCGCAAAGGGTTAAATCTTGGAGGCTCAAAGACACAATGACAATGGTAGTTATCCGAGCAGTCAAGGGACTGAATTAAATTTTAGGAGGTAAACAAAATGCCAGGAACACAAGCAGGAGTATATCCAGGGGCTTTGGATGCAGGAACAGAGGTTTCGTCTACTTATAAGGGTAGACACATTACAGTTCGTGATGATGAACTCATACATACTAAACATGATGATGGGTTTGTAGACAAAGGCGATCCAGTTATAGTATGTGATGCTGCTGCACCAACTACATACGGCATGGCTGTAGGTGTAGCGCTTTTATCTGCTTCATCAACCGCAGACTTTATAGCCATAGATACAGAGGGGATATGGAATCTACCAGTATATGCAGAGGATGATGATGGGGACAGTGATATTGAAATCGGAGACCCGTTATTCATTCGAGCAGGTGCGCTGCCAGGTGCCGCAGATGGTGATGGAACAGGTGATGCTGAAATAAGCAAAATCAGCAATAGTGTTGTGCAAGTACCATTTGGTTATGCACTAGGAAGTTTAACTGGTGGTGGAGTTGGTGTAATAGCAGTCAAGGTTCATTGTGACCCGCTGATGGTTGGGAATGTTGCCGACAAGGGTATTGACCATGTTCAAGGAACTATTGCCAATCCTATCGCTTGGGGAGTTAATACCAGTAATGTTAAATCTGTCATTATGAGTACAGGTATTATGACTGATTATATATCAGGGCTTTTCATGCGTGCCTATGCTACTGCTGCCACACCCGCAGGTGGTATCCAAGGACTTATCTATTCTCGTATTACAGCAGAAGATGACGTACAGGATATGTACGGCGTAAGAGGACGCACTGACTTGGTTATGGACACTCCAGGCGCTCATATAGCTAACATGGTTGTGGGTGTCATGGGCAGCGTAAGCCTAGACAACGCGGGGTCCGCCCTCACCATCGCTGACTCCCTCAAGGGCGGCGATTTCAGTGCAGCCCAAACTGCGACATCCACTATTACCACAGGTTCAATCCGAGCCATTTATGCCGACATCTCCAATGTCAAGACTGACAATAGCGGTCGTACACAGGGCATCTTTGTCAAGCAAGGCGGCGGTGGTACTTCTTATCCTGATTATGGCATCCTTTGCCACTTAGAATCGAACAACCTACTCTCTGCAATTTACATTCGCACGAACACCTCTTGTATCGCCCCAATCGGAATTCTCTGGGGAGATGATGGGAGTGGTTCAATCACCGCAGCGATGAAGTTCGATACCAGTATCACTAATGTCTTACACTTCGTCAGCGATGACGGCACAGAGGGTTGCACCGCTGATACGGATGCGACAGGTGCTAACGCCACGCACAAGATACGTTGCGTCTCAAACGGCACAACGTTCTATATTGCAGGATTCGCAGACTTCTAAGAAGTCACTCTAATAAGGTAAATTAAAAGGAGTAATAAATGAAACTAACAAACGCAGAAATCTTTAACGTAAAAGAACCACTACAGCAACTAATAGCCATGAAGTTTCCAGTAAAGACAAGCCTTGCACTTGCAAAACTTGTGCAGAAGATTAACGAACACCTAGTACCAGCCGAGCAGGTAAGGGATGGGTTAGTTAGGACGTATGGTACGCCTAGCAAGGACAATCCACAACAGCTTGGTATAAAGCCAGGTGACGAGAACTGGACAAAGTTTGCCGAAGAATTTGCTGAACTAATGACACAATCAGTTGAAGTGGTAATTCAGAAAGTACAACTACCTGAAACATTAGAGATTGAACCAGCCATTGTGATGGCTTTAGAGAAGTTTATTACGATATAAATAAACACAGGAGGAAAACCATCAATGGAACTAATGAAGTTAATGGAGGACTGGAAGGGTTATGCGTCCTTCAATGAAAGGGGCATACGACATACTGATGCAGAGATTACCGCTTTTAATAACCTGCTCAGTAATGCAGCTGGTGATCCAGCCCATAGACACGAATATAAACTTCGGGAAGTAATGACAACTTCGGACTTCCCTAACCTGTTTGGTGACGTACTAGACAGGCAAGTATTGGCAAGCTATAAGGCTGTTGACCCCGTATGGAAGGCATTTGTAAAGATGTCAACCGTGAGGGACTTCAAGGATTCTTATAGGTTTGCTATTACTGGCGGAGATCAATACCTGGCTGAGGTAGCAGAGAAGGGAGAGTACCTGGCAAGCGACAGGGATGAGAATAAATACACCTTGGCAGTCAAGAAATATGGCAGACAGTTTGACATATCCTGGGAATCACTAATAAACGATGACCTTGGTGCTTTGAAGGATACACCAGAGAGATTTGCCAGGGCTGGGATAAGGACTGAACATCGGATAACCAGTATATTATACGCTTACGACCAAACAACTACCGCTGGTGCTGATGTCCATACGTTTGGTGGCCCCTTGTATTCGACTTTCGCTGGTGAGATAAATAAAACTGCTGGTGCCCTAACTATCGGATACTTAGAGCAAGGGCTTGAGGCTATGGCAGCCTTCACAGATGCCAATGGTGAGCCAATTCAGAACAGAGCTAAATACCTGGTAGTACCCCCAGCTCTTGAGTTGACAGGTCGCCAAATCCTGACATCAACTGAAAAGCGTTATACAGGTGGTGCAGGTGGAACAGCATGGCCTACTACTAATGTTGTATCCAACTACGGATTGACTTTAATAGTTGACCCATATCTTCCCATAGCAAGCCTTGTTAATGAACCTACCTACACTAACTCTGCTAACACTGCTTGGTATCTATTTGCTGATCCGAATGATATAGCAGCTATAGAGGTTGCACATCTTAGTGGACACGAGAGACCTGAAATCTGTATGAAGGCAAGCGACAAGGTAACTGTTGGCGGCGGAGCGATTGGCCCAATGAGTGGCGACTTCGCAACTGACAATGTACTCTACCGTGTTCGCTTAGTCTTTGGTGGAGTAACGCAGGATTGGAGGGCTACTTACATGGGTGGAGCAACAAGTAGCTAAATTAATTGCTAGTTCAGGGGCAGGTTACTCTCCTTTCCTGCCCCTTTTCTAGGGTATAAGGAGAAATGGAGGTATTATGAGTAATCCTTTAGAGTGGCAGATAACGACTTTTACTCACACAGCACCAAAGATAGGTGCTGTTACAACTGCTGCACTTGCAGAAAATCAAAGCCGGAAATACGCCCTTTTCGTGAATGACGGCACCGAGCCAATCTATATAAAGATGGCTGTCGTTGCTGCTTTGAATGAGGGGATAAGGCTCAATGCGGGTGGTGGCAGTTACGAAATGAGCCAAGACCTGGATAATCTAAACGGCAATGCTGTTAATGGTATATGTGCTTCTGGAAACATGACCTTGCTGGTAACGGAGGGAGTGTAAAATGAAAGGTGGATTGTATAATCCCAGTTTGAGGCAAACAGCAACTTTAATAGTAGCTGCTTCTGATAGTCTTTATCCAGATAGGGCAGATTATTTCTGTGATGGTACTGCCGATAATGTACAAATACAGGCAGCTCTGAACGCTCTTCCCTTAACTGGTGGGGAGTTGTTATTGCTTGACGGCACGTATAATTGCGCGGCATCTATCATACTAGACAGCTACCAAACTTTGAGAGGTTGTGGTAGAAATACCATACTAACCGCTTCGGCTGCCGACGTTGATATTATAACCGCTACTGGTGGTGCTGGTACAGAGAAGATAGGAATACTGATTGCTGATTTGTGCGATGATGGCAATGCTGGTGGTGTGAGCAATGATAGTGGTATTAAGTGGACTTACGTTGATAGAAGCAGGATAGAGGGATGCTGGGCTCGTGATAATGCTGAGCATGGCATTATCTTAACCAATTGCGATAGCAATACAATAATGGGCAATATCTGTCCTGGCAACGCCTGGGGCGGCCTCCAGCTAACTACATCTTTACACAATATAATTACGGGCAATACCTGCCAGGGTAACACCAACGTGAGCAACGGTATCGGCATAGGTTCATCCTCACACAACACGATTACGGGTAACACTTGCCAGGGTAACACCAACTACGGTATGTCTATATATTCATCCTTATACAACACGATTACGGGAAATACCTGCCAGGGTAACGTCTACGACGGCATCATGATATACCGCTCCTCCTATTGTACTGTTACTGGTAATAGTTGTAATGGTCAAACCGATGCCGCAGGAGATGGCATCTACGTATTCGGTGACGGTACCACCAACGCAGATTACAACACAATCACTGGCAATATCTGCACGGATAATAACGACGATGGTATCGAGATCGCAGGTGGAGCCAATGCAAATAAGAACATCGTGCTTGGGAATCAGCTATTAGGTAATGGAGATACGCCTCTAGTTGATGGTGGTACAGCTACAGTTGCGGAACACAATATAGTAGCATGATAGCTATATTATTAGCATTGATGTTGTTTGCCTCACCAATTATTGAATCTGTTATTGAATTCCTCCGATAGTCAGGGAAGTTGAAATACCTGAGAGGTTTTTAAGGAGTTGATATGCCTGATCCGAGAATCTTTCCGATTGTAACTTTAGAAGATACCTTCGCTACGGTAAATGCTGTGTCAACACCTGTGCGAGCTGCAAATAGGCGCAGAGTATTCTGCCAGTTTGTAAACACAGGTGATGAGGTATGCTATCTCGCAGAAGGAAACGCTGCTGTCATGGGCAGTGGTGATGCCATCTATCCTGCTGGGGTAGCTCGTATTGAAACTGACAATATGTTCTATGGTGTAATCTATGCCATTTGTGAGAGTGGCGGATTGAACCTTTCAATATCAGAGGGTAGTAATTAAATGAAAGTCTTTAACTCTGCTAACCTCGGACCTCTTACCGTAATCTGTAATGCCATCTTAGCTCTATTAACTACTGTGGCAGCTAATGTTGTCACTATATTGGCAATAGTTCTTGGCTTACCTACACTGGCAGAAACAGGCGGAACGATAACTACAGACGGCACAGAGCAGACTGTCTATATCAATGCTCTGCCTCTTGGTGTCTATAATCCGATATGTGTCAAAATTGATTGTACTGACCAGACGGCAGGAGAGACTATCGTTATCAGGCAATATGCACAGGTCACTCCCATATTAATATTTGACCGTATTTTACAAGACGAGGTAACTTACGCTGGTTTAGTGTCACCTGAGTTACTCGTTATATCACTTGAACCAAACAGGTACGGTATTTCAGTAACAATGGAAAGGACAGCAGGCGTAGCCAGGGATTATATTTGGCAGGTTTTCTACGAAATTTAGTTTTCTAATAACTCTGGATTTGCATGAATACTGCTTATGACTTCCGTATAGCAACCGATATCTATTTCATGATTAGGAGACATCAATCCTTGCCAAGCAGCAGAACACCAATCACAAATAAACTCTTGTGGTTTGTAGGCTGCTGGCGATAATGCCCATCTATCTTCCAATGTGATTACTTTTAATTTTTCTCCGATAATAAATGGAAAACAATGTTCACAATCACACCCTTCTTTATGTCCTTCTACAACCAATAGAACGTCACCCTCATATATCTCTACTCCGTTCTTGTCGTGGAGTTCTGTAAATTGATAACTTCTCTCTATCGCTGTGGTAGGTGAACAAATACCAGTGTCCACACCAACAAAAGCTCCATCTATTAATCCCCAATAGTGCCAGTTTCTAAATTTACCATCTATGATTATTGCTTGCCTGTATTTTATCTCTCTCATATCACTCTCCTTTCCAATAAGTATACAGTAGTTTACAGCAAATGCAAAGAGGATAGTTAATGGCTAGAACATTTTACGATAGTTTAGCACTCAATACAGATATAGAACTTGATTTATCCATGCTAGAGGCAATAGGCACGTTATTCCACGATGAGTCAAGAAATCACTCAATGGCAACGTCACATGCTACATTGGGTAATCCACTATGGATGCAGTTATCGGCTAGTAGATATGGATTATCTATCAATCCAGCTTTGCCATTGATAGACACTAGACAATTCTTAGACATACCGGCGGCTGATTGTACCAATCTTAATTTCACATCAACAGATTACAGTGTAGCGATATGGTTTCACTGGAGTGATAGTGGAGAGACTTCGCAGATAGTCTTTGGTAAATATGTGGTTAGTGATAGCGGATGGGAAGTCTATCTATCAGAGATTGGGGCATTGAGATACATGACGGTTAGGCATCATCATGCAGCAGGGGCAACCTTTAGGACAGCCACAAATTCTTTAGGATGGGCATATAACGAATGGCATTTATTCTCATATTCAAGAACAGGCACTACGGCTCAACATTACAGAGATGGACAACCTATCCCTTCTGACGGCGATGTATTAATCGACCCTGAATCCAGTGTAGCAAATGATTTTAGAATAGGTTGTAGATACACGGAAGATTCTAACTGGTTAAAGGGCAGATTTCACAGACCGAGAGTATGGTCAAGGGCATTAACAGCAGATGAGCATAGATTATTATTTGAGTTGGGGTATCCATAATGATTGATGAAACTGGAACATTACGGAGATTATATTCTCTGTTAATAGTTGCTGAACAAGAGGCTTACGAAACTGAAAACCATTTGCATAATCGCGAGAGGTGGTTTGGAAAACTAGGCGCACAAACAGCCACCGATTGGGGAGAGGAAGCGAGCCTTGCACCTTACAGGGCAATAAGTGGTGCTGGTATATTCGGAGTAGATGCTAATGATGAGGCCCTTGTATTAGGAACTGATGATACCCCTGCAATAGCAGGAATGACTAGATTTGACCCACATAGGCTAGAGGTCACAGCAGCTAGCAATGCTACAGATTGGGTACTGAGACTTATCTATGGTTCTGGAACTATGGCAGAAGCAGAGGGAGATGGACAATATAGCGATGTCATGGTTCAGGAAGCCAGGAAAGGTTCACCAATAGATTTGATGGTGCCAAGATGTCCTACAGGAGAATGTCAGATTTGGGTAAGGGCTAAGAACGCAACAAATAATGCATGGATAGATTTCTTCATAGGAATACATGAATACGTCAGGTAAAAGGAGAGAATATGACAGGAATAAATATACTCAGTAAAACAAGTGGTGGAGTAGTTATACTCAAAGCAGGAGAAGCACATAGAAGCGGTAAATGTGGAAAGTGTCATGTCCCGTTTACTAGCATTGAAAATCCTGATTATGTAGAACCTAGAACAATATTAAAATCAGATTATGATATTGACCTAGAAAAATATAGATTGGTTGACACTAGAACTAGCATACAGCGAATACAATATCTCCGCCAACCTTGTGCTATATGTGGTGGTAGTGTTGGCGAACTAATCGAGGTTCAAAAGAAACGTAGCAGATGGTTCAATTATTTTTTTGGCGAGTGGGATAGAAAGAGGGCTTTGTATTGCATGAAGCACAGGGATGATGTTTTACCTACAGGATTTAGAGAAGGTAATTTAACACTAATCAATTACCTATTTTCTTTTAAGTTAAAGAGTAAATGGGATGAGTTGTAAGAAGTGTCCCAAGTGCGGACATCCAAAAGACTGTGAGGATGAGCTTTGCATAGTGTGCGAATTAAAAGGGGATATAGTTAAAAAGGTTAAAAGAATATTTGGAGGTAAATATGAAGAAAATACAGGACAAAGTGCTTGAGGAAGCACTGGAGGAAATAATAGCTACAGACTCTGGTAAAGCTGCACATGAAATAGTGGAACGCCTCAGAAAGTTTCAAGATGCTAGTGGATTAAAGGTCTGCCAACCAAAACAAACAGAGGAGGTGTTCTAGGGCATAGCCCTTCTATGCTGATGTAAACTTTTAAGTTTATCAGCGAATTCCTTCTCATTACGAACAGAATCGCTAACAAACCTTTGTTGCTTACGTTTGTCTTTATATTCTCTGAATTCCAAAGCAACGATACCTTGGTCTTTTTTATAAATTAAATATGGCAGTATGCCTTTAATAAACTCAGCAGCAGGGGCATCTCTTTTCTGCCAAGCCCAGCAAGTCTTTCTATTGCCCCTTGGCTTGTTTTGAACATATGTACTACCGTCAAAGGTGGATTTAAACCATTCCAATATACGGTAGTCTGTTGTGATAACTCTTATATTCAGTCTATGGTATAGATTGGGTTTATCTCTATCATTTCTACGTTCATGTGAGATTGTTATACATCCATCGCTATCAATAACACCTGCGGCATAAGCCAAATCTGTTTCTTTTATCATATATATATTATACCACAAAGTACGACAATGAACAAGAGCAAACGATAATAAACCTTGTTCAAGGAGGTAGAGATATCGCTCAGACACAAAAACCAACTGCATTAGGATATGGCGAGATAGCCCGAAGAATGGCAACAGCAGGTGATGGTGCTGGCAGTGCTGTTAAATCTATTGTAGGCTTAACAGGTGCTTGTACCGCTGCCGAAGCGTCAACATTTGCTAATCCTGGTGGTGCTACTAAACTAGCAGCCAACGGATTCACATTAGTAGATGCTGATAGTGTTACTGTTTCAACCACTTCTGTAACAGATGATACGGTAGAACTAGACCATGTTTTCACGGCATCAGGCGCACAGTCTGTCTCAGGCTTTGCTATAGAAAATGATGATGATGATGTTGTTTTCATGGAGTGCTGTTTTAATGCGGCAGTAGCCGCAGAGAATGGAGACACCGTAACTTGTGAAGGAAAACAGCAGTTCAAACTTGGTGCATAAATGGCATGGTTAGCTGGATATACATACCGTAAAAAGATTGCGCTACCAGTAACTCCAGGTGATAACTGGGTTAGTCCAACAGGGTTTGTAGATCCTTCAAGTGTTTGGATAAATGAGGGTAATGCCTTCGATGGAAATACTGGTACTTGTGCTACTGGCACAATAGCTGACTACCTAGAATTAACTCATGCAGCTTTATATTGCGATAAGGTTAGAATCTACGCAGCATATTGGGATGATTCAGATGCGGCAGAGGAAGATTACCTTTTATATTTAGATGTTGATTATGGTAGTGGATGGACTAATCTTGTCAATGGTGTGTCCAAAACCAAAAATACATGGATTGAAGTAGCTATTGGCTCTACTCAGCAGGTTACTGCTGCTAGGGCGTGGATACTGCAAACATTAACAGGTCCAAATGATGAGGGTAGAATCTACGAGTTCGAGTTCAACGAAGTCGCAACCTTAACCAACTTCCCTGTAATGTTATATCTCAGTACATCTTCTGGTAAGACAAATGCTGATGTATCTGAAATCTTTGATGAATTGGGTAATGATGCTAACAGGCTGAAGATTGCACTAACCGCTTCAGACGGTACAACCGAACTTCCATGTGAAATAGAGAAGTGGGTAGATGCTGATGAGGAAGCGTGGTTGCACGTTAAAGTGCCTACTATACTGCCAACTCCTGATACTGATATATATTTGTACTATGATTCTGCTCATGCCTCAAGTGACGAGTCTGGTTCTGGTGCTGGAAACCTTGTAGGTGATACCAATTCAGTTGCTGGTGAGAATGTATGGAATACTAACGTTGAGATGGCTCAGCACATGGCAGATGGGGCTAGTACGTCTGCAATATATGATTCTACAAACCACGACAATGATGGAACAAAGAAAGGTGCGAACGAGCCAATAGAAACAACAAGTGGTAAAGTCGCTAATGCACAGGACTTTGATGGCAGTAATGATTATGTAGGCTTTGGTAATACTGCATTTATAGCTACAAATGCGGCTTGGACTGTTGAAGCGTTAGTTAATTTAGATGATTGGGATTTAACATATCCTGTTGTCTTTGCTTCTAAAACAGACCAGACACAGAATTGGCGTTTAATCTTTTCTAACGAGCCTCGCTATGGAGACATTGGGTTTGGTTCTCAAGCTAATTTTGGGAAGTATCATATAGGCGATGTGGGTATCGCACTTGACACTTGGTATCATGTTGTTGTTACTTACAACGGCAGTGGTGCAACTACAATAGGTAATTATAAACTTTACCTGAATGGTGTAGATACACAAGTTATAGTTAATGAACCAGAAGCTCTTTATGGATTTGATTCGGGTATAACAAGGATTGGTTCAGAAGGTGGTAATCCCTGGGATGGACCTATAGATGAACTGCGTGTATATAGTATTGAACAAACAGCAGCATGGGCAGCAACTACTTATGATAGTTTATTTGATAATTTGGTAACGTGGTATGCAAGGGAAGCACAGTGGTCATTCACATCATCAGTTATTATCGGCAACCTAGTGACCGCATCAAGAGTGATTGATTACCCAAGGGCGGCATTAGTATTGATTGGTAATTTGGTAACTGCTTCAAGGGCTGTGGCTTATACAAGAAGTGCTAGTGTATTGATAGGCAACCTAGTCACGGCAACAAAGATATGGGGCATAGTTAAAAGTGCCTCTGTACTGATTGGTAATTTAGTATCTGCTTCGAGAGTAATAAACTACACTCGGTCAGCATTGGTGATAATAGGAAACAAGGTCACAGCTTCAAGGACTATAGCTTATACGAGAAGTGCTTTAGTCCTTATTGGTAATTCGGTCACTGCAACTAAATCGTGGGGTATAGTCAAATCAGCTTCTGTGATAATAGGTAACTTGGTAGCAGCAACAAAGTCATGGGGGATAGTCAAGAGTGCTACTGTTTTAATAGGTATCCTTGTAGTAGCTTCCAGAACAATTGCATACACAAGGTCAGCAACGGTGTTGATAGGTAATAAAGTCTCAGCATCTAAAGTGTGGGGGGTTGTCAAAACATCATCAGTCTTGATAGGTGTTAAGGTTGCCGCCTCAGTTAGCTTTGGAGTAACGCGAAGTGCATCTGTGTTAATTGGTGTATTAGTTACTGCTAGTAAATCATGGGGCATTGTAAAATCAGCCAGTGTTTCCATTGGTAATTTAGTGTCGGCAACGAGGGCTATCGCATATGCCAGATCAGCGACTGTTATAATAGGTAATCTGGTCAGTGCAGATAGGACTATTAGTTATACGAGAAGTGCATTGGTTTTAATAGGAAACCTCGTCTCTGCCTCGGTGTTATTTGGTTATCTCAAATCAGCAAGTGTGAGTATTGGAAACCTGGTTTCTGCTTCTCGGACAGTAGCCTATACTAGAAGTGCCAGTGTGATAATTGGTAATTTAGTATCTGCTAGTAAGGTTTGGGGAATAGTTAAATCAGCATCTGTGTTGATCGGTGTTTTAGTATCTGCCTCAAGGGCGATAAGTTACACCAGGTCAGCTTCAGTAGTAATAGGAAACAAGGTTACAGCTTCGAGAACAGTAGCATGGATTAGAAGTTCATCTGTCCTGATTGGTGTTAAAGTTTCTGCCTCTGTGACTCATGGATTTGCAGGTTTCAGGGCGGCAGTCGTAATCGGTGTTGTTGCTACAGCTTCTGTATGTTACACATTAAAACAGTTAATCAGAGTACCGATTGCCGTTATAGATGTAGTCAGGACTACGATTGCAGAGATGGTAGTTAAAAGGACTCCCATATCACCGGTTGAGTTTTGGAGAAGGATTAGGAGGTGTCAATGACCACCACTTATGACATTACTACAAATGTCGGGAAAGTTAGATTAAATATAGGTGATACGGATACTGCTAATGCCGTATTCACTGATGAGGAATTAGGGGTATTCCTGACTGCCCAATCAAGCAATATCAACATGGCTTCTGCTGATGCCCTTGATGCCTGGGCCGCGAAATATGCTACAAACGCAACAAGCGAGAATATAACAAACTACGCTTACACTCAGAAATCAGTAGAGAATTTAACAAAATTAGCAACTAAATATAGAACCATAGAAGCCACTACGCCGGTATTAGATTATGCAGAGATGGATTTAACTGCGTGGAGCGAGGAGTCTGAATGAGTTACACATCTTTACTTTTAAGCACATGCACTATACAGTCCTATACCGATGGTGCTATTGATGACTACGGTGTAACTGCCAAAACATGGACTGATTTCTTAGCAGACGAGGCTTGCCGTTTGGTATCTGTTACAAACACAGAGGTCAAGCGCGGCGCTGAAGTTGTGATTGCAGAGTATAGATTATTCACTGCCAATGTTGGGATAACGGAACAGATGAGGGTTATAAAAGATTCGATTACCTACGAGATATTATCGGCAGTTGTAGCAAGTGACGGTATAGCCACGCATCATCAGGAATGTCTTTTGAGGACTGTTAGGTGATAATATTTGGGGTATGGCTAGACATCTATTAGTGCCCAAAGTATAGGGCAATCTACCTGCCCTGATTCGTCACAAGTAACATTATTAATATGTATCACTACGCCTTGTGAGTGTAGATAGTAAAGAATGTCTTTTGTAATAGACTTACTATCATATGACTCTCGCATATTAGTTATCATATTCTCTATGGTCTTTGTTAATTCTTCTTGCTTAGTCATATCACTTCCTCTAACTCAACATCTGCCTTCTTGAATAGTTTTAGACACCCCATACATCTGTAGAGGAAAATGTATAAAAGAGTATCCCTGATTATTACCATTGGTCTACACTGCTTGCATATAGGACAATGTTTACTCTCTATTCCTACGGATTCCTCAACAAGCGTCCTTACCTCTTCTATCTTAGAATCTATATATTCTATATCGGATATTAGGTCATCTATTTCTTTGTATTTCATATCACTCTCCTTTATCTGATAACCAAGATTAACACAAATAAATGATATTGTCAACAGGAGTTTACATGAAGATAGAATACGATATGTCAGAAGTGTATAAGGGGCTGGATAAGCTATCTAAGGATACACAGAAGGCTACTCAGGACACCCTCAAGGATGTAACGGTTATGATAGCCAATGATATTATTAAAATACACCCTTGGAAAACACGGACTGGCAACAACTCACGATCTATAAGATACATAATTAAAAAGCTAAGGAGTGAGATATTCTCTACGTCAGGTTATGGTGGAATATTGGAAACAGGGAGCCGTTTCATGGCAGCGTATCCTTATTTCAAGCCAGCATTAGACAGAAACATGCCTAAGTTTGCAAAGATCATGAAGGAGAAAATGCGATGGTAGACAGTAATATTGTCATAAGAGACTGGTTAATAGCACAAACAGGCATAACGGATTTGGTAGATAACAGGATATATGCCGCCAACCCACTACCTGAAAATGTCACTTTACCGGCTATTTCATTCTTTACCAGAGGTGGTACTTCAATAGCAGAAGTGCCTACAATCGTCATGCCTTCGATACAATTTAATTGCTGGGCAGATAACCCTATAGAGGCTCGTAAAATATACCGTGCTTTATATGATGAACTAAACGGATTGAACAACGCCGAGGTCACGATAGACGGCACGAATTATTATATTTTATATTCAAGAGAGGAAGTTCAAGGGCAGGATATTCAAGATCAGGGTGGCCAATACACTGACATACCTGGATTCTGGAATACGATGTCCTTTTATACGATAACGATAAGAAACTATTAGGAGGTAGAAATGGTAACATCAGCAAAGATAGGATCAACAACTACACTAACCTGGCATGGGGACTCACCGTTAGAGTTGACCCGGATAGGGTCGGTGAATCTAACGGCAACAAAGGTCGACACAACTACTCTAGGTTCGTCAGACTTCTACAAGGAATTTATACCCGGGCTGCTTGACCCTGGTGACGTTCCGATAGAGGGATTCTTTCGTCCAGACGATGCAGGTACTGTTCTGTTAAAAACAGACATGGAGGCTCGGACTTCACAGGCTTTCACGATAGCCTTTCCTACTGCCCTTTCAACAACTACATGGACAGGAACGGCTTATATTACGATGTTTAGTGCTGGTGATGCTACTCCTGAAGGGCTTATACCATTCACGGCTACTATGTCGATTGTTGGCAAGCCTACTCTAGGCGTAACTGCTACGACTGGTCCTACCGATATACTGGTCACTGGTAATGTCGGTGGTGCTTTGGCAGAGATTCCAACATACGCAGCAGGAACATATATCTACAGTGTAGATACATCGGCAGATGCTACGTTCAATGTGACGGTAACTGCACCAGCAGCCGCAACTATTATAATGGTAATAGATGCTGGTTCGGATATTGCCCTTACCACAGCAGTTGCATCAGGTGAACAGTCTACCGCATCTGGTGATATTGTTACCGTTGTAATAACAGTCACCGATACTGGAAAATCACCAAAGGTTTACACTCTGAGATGTATAGACGGTACTTAAATCTGAGGGGGCGGTGTAACAGCCGCCCCTACTAAAAAGGAGTGATATGGTAACTATAAAATTAGACAAAGTACGAAAACTTAAATTTGCCATGCGTGGTATGCTCGCCTTTGAAGAAAAGACAGGGATAGATATATTCAAGGGCTTTGACATGAAGAATATGTCCTCTAAGGAAAAACTGCTATTGCTTTGGGCGTGTCTTTTGCATGAAGACCATGAGTTAGATTTTGACTACATGACAGACTTTGTAGACTTGAATAATATAGGACCAGTAATCAAAGCAGTTGCTGAATGTATTCTTGCGTCTGCGCCTAAAAGCGAAGGTGCAGGCCCTTTAGCAGAGAAGTCCCAAAGTGGATAGACTTGTGGGCGTTTGGTAGATATGACTTAAAACTATCAGAAGATGCGTTTCTAGACCTAACATTAAAGGAATATAAAGCACTTTCGGATAGATTCAAGAATGAGCAGGACTGGCTTAATTGGCGTATGGCTATGCACTGTGCTACAGAAGTTAATATGCACAGAGACACTAAGAAAACGAAGCCTGTGAGTCCACAAGACTTCATGCCAAAGCGTGAAGTTAAAGTACAAACGGCAGAACAAATGCTGGCTAATGTTAAATTATTAAACTCTGCTTACGGAGGCAAGGTGGTAGAAAATGGTTGATATAGGCGATGCCAAAATATTAATAACCGCTCAAGATAATGCTTCGGCTGTATTAAATAATGTTGGCACTGGACTTGAAGGTATGGGTTCAAAGGCTAATATTACTACGGGTCAACTTATTAAACTAGCGACCGCATTAGCTGTTTTCGTTGCCGCTAGTTCTACTGCGGTTGTTAAAATGGCAGCCGACTTTGACATGGCTATGCGTGAAGTCTGGACAATGATGGACATTACTTCAGAAAAATTTGAAGCCATGTCAGTTGATGTTCAAGAGTTGTCTAAAGAAATGGGCATTGCTTCAGGAGAATTGGCAGGTGGTTTATACCAAGCTGTTTCTGCTGGTGTTGCCTTTGATAAAGTCCTAGTCTTTATGGCGGTGGCAAGCAAGTTGGCAATTGCAGGTGTCACAGATACAGAAACAGCAGTAGATGGATTAACCACCGTGATGAACGCATTTAAGATACCTGTTGAAGATGCTTTTAAAATAGCAGATATGTTATTTGCTACTGCTATGAGAGGCAAGACTACAGTAGATGAATTATCGAAATCACTATTCCAAGTTGCTCCTATTGCTGCTGCGGCAGGCATTGAGATAAGTGTTGTTTTGGCTGGGCTTGCTACACTTACTAAACAAGGTACTCCAACGGCTGTAGCAGCTACACAGTTGCGTGAAGCCATAAAGGGGATAATTTTACCATCAACACAAATGGCTGCTGTCATAGAGGAAGCTGGTTATCAATCAGGCGAGGCTATGCTAAAGGAGATAGGATTAGCAGGTTCGTTAGATGTTGTAGCACAAGCCGCTGGTGGAAATATTGAAAAAATGGGAGAACTATTTGGTAGCACTGAGGCAGTTAGTGCTGTATTGGGTTTAACTGGTGCAAACGCTGCTACCTTTTTTGAGGATATAAAGGCAGTAGGCGTAGATTCTGCTGGAGCTGTAGAAGTAGCTTACGGAAAAATGAATGAAGGAATAGGCAGACAGTTTGAGATACTATCAAATGAGATGAAGTTACAACTAGAACAATTAGGAAAGATTTTAATTCCTGTGTTTATTGAGATTTTCAAACAACTAGAACCATACATGGAAGAGTTTGCTGTTTGGCTCTCAGAAAACGAGGACTTGGCTGAAAACTTCGTTGTGGCTATCAAGACATTAGGCCTTTTACTAATTGGTATAGCAAAGGTGTTTGAGGTAGTAGGTGCCATTGTAGCTGGAATAGTTATTAACGCAATGAGATTTATAGATTTCATACTTCCTGGAAAGAAACCTTGGTCAGCAGAGGACATCGCAATTGCCATGCCTACCCCAGAGGCGTTGGATATGTTCAATCAACAAAATGCTACTGCTGGATTGTTAGATGGTGGTGTTGCAAGTAACATGCAAACTGGTGGTGGCGACACTTTCATCTTTGAAGTCGGCACGTTAATAGGCAACGAATCAGCGTATCAAGAGTTTGCTCGCAATATCGGAAGTGCCATCGCACAGAATGGCAGACGTTCGAACTTCGGACCAGTTAATACTGGAGATTACTTTGGGAGTACAAGTTCACCATGACCATACCAGTTATTATTTATGAAGTTATGGTTGATTGGGATGCTACGGACTGGAGGGCAGAGCCTACCTTTGCTGGGACTGATGATATAACGGACTATGTTAATTTTTCGTCAATCGTAAGGGGTAAAGACCAAGAAGCAGGGAATATGTTAGCAGGCACGCTTATGATCGAACTAAAGAACCAAAGCAAAGCGTTTTCACCGCCTTATGCTGCTGGTCCTTATTACGGAAAGATACGTCCTTATCTACCTGTAAGAGTCAGAGCTTCAGTTGACGGTGGTGGATTGATAACAATCTATACTGGGTTCATATCAAGGTTGAAAGTCAATCCAAGTTTAGACAGACCGATAGCTACTATGTATTGTACTGACGGTATGGACTTACTAGCACGGAATATGGTCACACAGAATGAAGATGACACTACGATAATGAATGATGGCCAGGCTGTTGGTAAAGTCTTAGACGCTGCTGGTTGGCCTGTTGGCAAGCGAAACATAGACACTTCGGGAAGCGACATATTGAAATTCCCTTTAACGGTGGAGTTCTAATGGCTACTGTGATTACGACTGCTGCTGGCCTTCAGAATATGGACTTGGACCTAACAGATGATTACGAGTTAGGTAACGATATTGATGTCTCAGGCATTGCAAACTTCGAGCCTGTTGGTGGTTGGAATGGACTAGACCCTTTTACTGGTTCGTTTGATGGCAAGGGTTTTAAGATAAGCAATTTAACAGTTAATCGGGCAGCAGATGATTATATCGGATTGTTTGGTGAAACAGATGGCGCTACCTTTATTAAGAATGTAACACTAGAAGATTTCACATTGACAGGTGACGACAACATAGGTGCATTAATAGGATACAACGTTGATACCCCATTTAGTAATATAACTGTAACAGGATTGACCATAAACGGAGATGATAATGTAGGCGGTATTATAGGTACAAACTATGCCGCTACTGCTAATACAGGAACTAATTGCACATCGGCAGGGACAATAACCTGTGCTACTGGCAGTTCTGTAGGTGGATTGATAGGAGTTAATTATCTGTATGCGCTAAGTTTATGCAACTCATCGGTTATAGTAAACGGAATCGCACGAATTGGGGGACTGATAGGGCATCTATACTCAGGGACTTTATTAAAGGTTCATGCAACAGGAAAGGTAGACGGTGCTGGTTTATATGTTGGTGGTTGCATAGGATACTTCCAAGGTGCTTTAGGGGCTGCTGATACCGCAAATAGATGTTTTGGAAGTGGGGCAACTACTAATACAGGTGATGTTACAGGTGGATTTGTAGGTGAGCATGCAGGAGGAATAATAAATGATTCCTACGCTTTAGGAGCGGTAGAGGGTGATGATTATGTTGGCGGCTTTGCTGGTGAAAATGAGGATTTAAACAGATGCTATTCAACAGGGGCTATCACTCATGGTATTGGTGCTACCCGTGTTGGTGGATTTACAGGACTTAACCGAGAGGTAATGTCAGCTTGCTTCTGGGATACCACGACATCAGGAGAGGCTACAGGCGCAGGTGGTGGTACGCCACAAACAGGAGTAACAGGTCACGTCACGGCAACCATGAAGATGATGTCTACCTTCTTAGAAGCTGACTGGTCAATCCCTTCTATTTGGAATGTATCACCAGGTTGTGTTTCAGGCTATCCTTGTTTGGTTGGTGTAAATCCATGCTGTGGAACTTCTGCATTACCACCTTTAGACCCGACAGTTGCACCGAAACGAGTATCACTAGAGTTGATAAGAAATGCAGAGATGATGAACTTAGGTAGGGCGTATGTAGATAAGTCAGGGAATTTTACTTATGAATCGAGGTTTTACAGATGAGTGATTACACGGTTGATGATTCTATGTCTAAAATCGTCTATGACCTATCCGACAGGGAAATATACAACGATATAAGAGGTGAGATTGGTATTCTCAAAACTGAAACAGTAGTTGATGATGATGTTGATTACACATGGAGATTCTGGAGAAGAACTGGCAGCCTGCCAGCACCAGGATATACGATGTTCAGATATTTCACAGCATTTTTACAAGACCCTATTACATGGCAGTTGACTACTGTATCTGCCCAAGATTCTGACAGGCAACCTTATTTCGATTATGAGATTGAACTTCAAGACACTAACGATGATTTAACCAAAGCGGTTAGGATAAAGAACACTGGTACTTCGTCAGGTATTATTTCTTATCATGTAAGGTATAAGTTCCTTTCATCAGAAGCGGTAACACATGAGGAAACGTCGTGGGAGACTTTAACCGTCAGGGCATTTGATGAGACTTCTATTAAAAGATATGGGCGTAGGGTTATGCCCTTGAGATGGCCACAAGGGGCAACCAAAGAACAAATGCAGATGGTGGCTAATGCTGCCCTTGCTCGATACAAAGACCCTTACCATGTGTTGCATGTTAAATTAAGGGGAGATACGGCAGCCAAAGCGACTCAAATCTTTACTCGCGAAATATCAGATTCCATAACAGTGACTTGTGCAAATCTAGGTATGACAACAGAAGACCATTTCATAGACGCTATTTCAATAGACGATACGGCATTAAGGAGTCCTGTTGCAACATGGCAGTTGATAGCAGAGAGGGCTGTTGAGACAATAGGCTACTTTATAATAGACACAGACTCAATAGACGGGCCTAAATTGATAGGATAGGAGGTTGCTATGACATTTCCATCTAAGACATGGATAGCTGAACTGTTAGATTCAGCAGATATGAATGAGTTTTTACGTGACCCGATTAATTATCTCAAGACAAACATCGGGTTGGATGCTGCCATTGAATTAACTATCTCTGGTGGAGTAGTCGCAAAGACTAAAGCATATCACAAGATAGATACAGAGGCTGATGGCTCCCCTGACGCATTAGATACCATAAACGGAGGCTCAGAGGGCGATATTTTAGTCATCAGGGCAGAGCATACCGACAGAACTGTTACCGTCACGGATGATGGAAACATTACACTTGCCGGCGCTGCTGATTTTTCAATGGACAGCACAAACGACACCATGATGTTAATTTATGATGGTGCAAAGTGGCTGGAACTATCGAGAAGTAATAATGACGCATAGGATTGTACTCATGGAAGATAAAAACGCCACAGTGACGATATTTGAAGGTTAAAATTGATACATAGAGGAGGAGAGGTCGATAAGCATGAAACCAGATTACGAAATACATCCAAGTTGGCCTGAGTGGTTAAAGCGAATAGTAAGATTTATCAATATTAGGTTGTTTATATTGAAGTGTAAATTCAGAGGCCAAAAGGGGGCATGAAATGTCTGAAATAAAGAAAGCAGACCCTGTAGTAAAGCAGGCTAGACCAGTTATAGCGATACTTGTAGCCATTACATTAAGCGGTATGGCAATCGGTCAGGCTATCGGTCAGGCTCCGGGATTACCAGATTGGTATCTGAGCGCTTATATTGTTGGTGCATTTGGCGACGTGTTAGGGTGGTCAATAGCCAGGCAATATGCCAAAAGCAAAGGTGAACTATAAAGGTGGTGTGTTATGACTAGAGAGTTTACCAACCTTAAGGCAGGAGAGCAAAGAGCCGTATTATACGAGAAGGATTTAGAAAGTAACAAGACTCTAGACAAAATAGAAAAGCACCTTGATGGGTTGAATGGCAAAGTAAACAAGCATGAAAAGGAACTCAATGTCATTAAAGCTATTGGGGCTTGTATATTTATTTGGATATGTATTGCAACAGGGGCTGGATTGCCTTATCTACCAGGATTGTAAACGGCACTTGACAAGAAAAACATAGTGTGTTAAAGTATAAGGTAATGGCACGGGAGTTTAAAATCGGAGACTGGGAAACATAGGGACAGACTAACGATAAAGGAGGCGAAGAAGGTGAAAACGAAATGACAAAGACACTTAGTTGGCCTGTTAGATTAGATATTATTTTATAGATCGCCGCGATGTACCGGTTAAGAGGGCTACTGGAAACGGTAGCTCTCTTTATTTATAAGGCCACCCGAAAGGGCAAGTGATGATTGAGTAGCACGATTTCGGATTGACTTTCAGTGTTGGCTACTGGCCTTTACTTCCTCAAAGGCTTCGGCCGATGAGCTGGGGCTAGGTTTAACCGCCTAGCCCTTTATTTTTTATTGCCCTATAATGTCAACAGGACTTGACAAGGGTGTAAATATAGTTTAACATTAACCATAGACTAAAAGGAGGTATCGGGATGACAAAAGAAACGTACTGGGAGAAAAACTACAATATACATATATGTACTAAATGCCACACCCTATATGATGAGTGGTCTGAAAACGCTCAGTACGTCAAAGGGTCAGTAGTTTGTCCTAAATGTGGTTGTAGTAAAAAAGATATGAAAGAGAATGGAACAGGATAACTATGACTAACCAACACCAACATAAAGACTAGACCAAAATAACAGGAGGCAAAGTTTGGACAAATTTATAGAGGAATTAATCAAGGTACAGGACACACTAGATCTATACGATGGCGAAATGGCCGATAAGATAGGCTGTACCCGGCAATGGTATCTATCAATAAGGCAAGGCAAAGCACAACCAAGCATGAAGTTCTTGCAACAGGTTTCAAAAGCCTTTCCTGAAATGTCTGAGTGCGTTAAGGAAACTCTGATATCGTTGGTCAAATAAGGAGGGATGGATGAAAGTATCAAAGGTACAGTTAGATATACTCCAAAAGATGAATGATGGTTGGGAACTTGGTTTTTACCAAGGCTTTAATGCTTCATGCAGATTACAAGAGGGAGGGATTGGTAGAGGAGGCAAAGTACAAACGGTAAACACCAACACCTATTATTCCCTCAGGAGAGAAGGTCTTATAGTTATATCAAAAGAGGACTACCCTACTGATAAATATGCTATCGGCGAAAAAGGCAAGGCACTTGTGTTGGAGGAAGCATGATAGAGTGTGCATTTGCATCAGAAACACCAAGAGGCACTTTATGTCGCTATAACAATAGACCTTGTTACATGACAGATGGATGGCGTTGTCCTACCATGGATAATGCAGTAAAAGAGTTTGAAGGACTGTTATCCAACCTCAAAATCTTTCTCTATGAGCAGAACTGGAGTGAGGAGTTCATGGAAGGCGTAGTACGGAAGTATGGAAATAAGGAGGAAATATGTCAACAGAAATGATAATCCCAACAGAGAAAACAACGGAGGTAATGGCATATCGTACACAAGCAGAGACCTTGAAGGCACAAGTTTTGGCGATGGTGGTCAGCAATGAAACGGAAATGAAGCTGGCTAATGAAATGCTATCCAGTAAACTAAAACCTCTATACAAGGTAATGGAAGAGAAGCGCGCATCCTACTCAACGTCACTACGCAGACTGGCTACTTCATGGGATGCTGAGTGTAAGCCGGGCATGGGTGGGGTTAAAGAGTTAATAGACCATCTTAATAAGCAGTTACTTGATTATAAGCTAAAAGAGGAAGAGGCTGCTAGATTATTACAAGAGGAGGCAAACAGGATCGCGGCCGAAGCAGAAGCCAAGAGGCAGAAGGAACTAAAGGAAATTGAGGAGGAGAGGGCCCAAGCAGAGGAAGCAGGAAAACCATTACCTGATCTACCTGCAGAGACAGCTCCAATAGTGGCAGAGGTAGCACCAGTAGTTGACCGCACGATCCGAACCGGTGGAGGCACAACCTCAATCAAAAGAATCCCAACACCTGTTATATTCGATGAGAGTTTACTACCGCGAGAATACCTCACCCCTGATGTACCAAGAATCAACAAAGACGTTAAGGCTGGAATAAAGATACCCGGAACCAGACTTGATATGGTACCTGGTCTAGCGACAAGGAGCAATTATTAATATGGACAACACAGATATAGTAGCAACAGAGGAATCATTACCTGCAATAGCAGATGATACCCTTATAGCACTAGCCGAACAGGCCGAGAAGCGCATAGAGGCTATGAACAAAATCAAGAACATATCACTCAGATTGACCAACCGTAATGACTGGGTAGACCAGAACGGAAAGCCCTATTGCCAGTCAAGTGGATTAGAGAAGATAGCTCGAATGTTTGGTATATCATGGAGAATGGGAGAGCCTATCTTAGAGCAGGAAGAAGGCGGACATTATAACTTTACATACAAGGGGGAGTTTTCACTTGCTGGCGCTTCAATAGAGGCAATCGGGACAAGGTCCAGCAAAGATCCCTTCTTCAAGAAATACAGTTACCCAAAGGGAGGCGACAGAGTTGAATTACCACCTTCTGAAATCGACAAAGGTGATGTTAAGAAATCCGCTTATACTAACCTTCTGGCTAACGGCATCTCGCGTTTACTCGGACTAAGGAATATCACCTATGAGGAACTTGAACAGTACGCACACATTAAAAAAGAGGATATTGCCAAGGTTGAGTACAAGAAGAAGGGAGGGGAAATCAAGAAGGCAGGGGCAGTGTCAAAGGGCACGACCGCCACACTACCAACTAACCAAAGTGAACTAGCAACGGAAAAACAGATTGGCGCTATATTCTCCAGATTAAAAGATATAGGGATAACAGACGAGAAGTCACAACATGAGCACGTAGGACGGATACTTGAATTAGAGATAGTGCCTACATCAATGAAAAGCCTCACAATGGGGCAAGCCAGCATCGCCATTAAATCCCTAAACGAGCAGGTGAAAGAATAATGGTTTACATTGTATTATTAATAATTTGCTACATAGTTTCGCTTATTAGCACTTATCATACTGGTAGAAACAGGCAAAGGATTCGTACTTGCAAAGCAATACAAAGTTATCTTGATGGTGATAGAAGCGAGGATTTGGTACAAAAAATAATAGATACATGCAAGGGATGGTGAAAGAATGATAGTTGAGAAGGTGCTTGAAGCCAAAACAAAGAAGATTGAACAATGGCCTGTTAATTCAAATAGAGCCTCAGAGTTAGGCCATGAGTGCCTTAGATACCTTGTATTGAATAGGACCCGCTGGCAGGAGAAGACACTACATGATGTTAGATTGCAGATGATATTCGACCTGGGAAATGTCTTTGAGAAGGTAGTCATGGAAGACCTCAGAGAAGCGGGTCTTTCTGTAGTAGAGCAGCAACGCCCCTTCTCATGGCCTGAACACCTTATAACAGGCTCAATAGACGGCAAAATAATGATAGACGGTGTGGCAGTACCAATGGAAATTAAGTCAGCTTCTCCTTATTCCTTCGATTCTATCAACACCATTGAAGATATACGGCATCACAAGTATCATTACATGAGGAAGTACCTCTCACAGCTCACCTTATACCTGTTAATGAATAACTCAGAGCGCGGGGTTTTCCTCTTCAAGAATAAGACTACCGGCCAGATTAAAGAGATATGGCTTAACCTTGATTATGAACTAGGGGAGAGGTTATTACAGAAGGCCGAGGCAGTTAATCGTCATGTAGCAGATAGTACATTACCTGAGCCTATGGATTACGATGATCGTATCTGTACTGACTGTCCTTATAATCACATCTGCATGCCTGACCGAATAGGTACAGAGGTTGAGTTTGTCGATGATGACCGATTGCTGGAGCTGCTTACCAGGCGTGAGGAAGTACACCCACAAGCTAAAGAATATGACCAAATCGAGAAGGAACTCAAAAAGCTACTGGAAGGCAAAGAGAAGCTCATAGTCGGGAACTGGTTTATTACCGGTAAATGGGTCCAGAGGAAAGGTTTCACCACCAACGACACTGAATACTGGAAGAAAGAAATAATGAAGGTTGATGCCACCCAGTAAAACAAGTAATATCGGTGGCCAGGTGTAGAGCTTGGCCACTGGTAAAACAAAGGGTTGACAACGACTTGTATATAGTGTAGATTGTTATAAATGGATAAAGAACAGATGCCATTTCCAGATAAGAAATATCAGATAATCTATGCAGATCCGCCTTGGCATTATCGGAACTACGCGGATGATACAGCTAGTCGTTGGGTTGGTAATCAATATCCTGTTTTGAGTGTTGAAGATATATGCAAGTTACCGATTGGTGATATTGCAGATACTAATTGTGCCTTGTTTTTATGGACTACGCCACCATGTTTAATTGAGGCATTGAAAGTACTTGAGGCATGGGGCTTTAAGTATAAAACAAAGGCTTTCTGTTGGGTAAAAAAGAATAAGAAAGCAGATAGTTTGTTTTGGGGAATGGGTTATTGGACTCGATCTAATACCGAGGATTGTTGGCTGGCTACCAAAGGACACCCAAAGCGGTTAAGTGCGGGCATACATCAAGTTGTAGAATATCCAATTCAAGCACATTCTCAGAAACCTGATGGTGTAAGAAGTCGAATAGTTCAACTCATGGGCGACTTGCCGAGAATAGAGCTATTCGCTAGGCCACCTAAAGGGTTGCTATTTGATAATGAGACATACAAAGGCTGGGATTGCTGGGGTAATGAGGTGTAAATGGATAAATTAGAACTCAGTAAACTAATGCAAAGAGCAAAGGGAACATACATTCGCAATCAGTATATTCGCTGGCTACATAGACAGGGTAAAAACAATGCTGAGATAGGGAGGGAGCATAACCTATCCCGCCAGATGGTACGGAAGATAATAAACGAGGCTGAATAAATGGCTAGGCCTCAGAAGCAAACGGTTGATTACTTCCCACATGATGCTAGTGCCTGTGCCGGTGATACTCTAACGGTATTACAAAGCAGATTTGGCAATGACGGATATGCCTTCTGGTTTAAGTTATTAGAAAAACTAGCCTCAACGGATGGCCATTGTATTGATTGCAGCAATCAAATAAAATGGCAATTACTACTCGCAAAAACAGGTGTTAATGAGTTATTGGGTGTAGAAATCATGAATATCCTTGTAGAAATGAAAGCCATTGATAAAGACCTTTGGGACTCAAAGCTAATATGGTGTCAAAAACTGGTAGATAATATCGCTGATGCTTATAAAAACAGACGGCGTGAATTGCCTCAAAAACCAGTTACTACAAATAATAATCCAATAACTACAGTAGATAACTCAATAACTACATCTGATAATCCACAAACTAAACTAAATAAGACTAAACTAAATAATATAAAAGAAATAGTAAAGAAAAAATACGGTGAATTCAAAAACGTATCATTATCAGATGAGGAATATCAGAAACTAAGAGATAAGTTTAACCACAAAACAGATGAGCTTATTGAGAATCTATCATCCGGAATTGAAAGCAAAGGCTACAAATATAAGTCACATTATGCCGCTATCCTGAATTGGGCACGAAGGGATAAGGAGAAAACAGATGAACGATCTAACAAAGATAAAACCAGAAAACTACCAACAAAATACACAAAGTCCCCCAATACTTAATCCGCCTCGGAAGCGGCACAATTATGAGGCAAATCCTGATTGCGAGGTATGCGGCGGGTTTGGGTGGTTATATCCTAATGTTGACGGCTTCGAAATATACAGCGGCGTAATCCCATGCAAGGCGCCTGGATGCTTAGAAGATCAATACCGGCATTACAAACAAGGCACTCAATATGCCGAGAAGCAGGGAATTAATACAACAAAGAAACCCGAAACTGAAAAGACCTTCAAGAATTTTAAGAGCTACCCTGGGAACCGGTATACGGAGGGCGGTAAGACAATCGATATCAGGGCCGAGATAGAGGGTTTGGCCGATGGGACAGCGCCGTTTGTTTTTGCCTTACTTTATGGACCGCCTGGTAATGGTAAATCACACCTTTGCGCAGCGTTGGCCAGAGCAACATTACAGAGATTGGTTCCGTGTGCGATGTACGACGTGTCTGATTTGGTTTCACGCCTACACAAAGCTATTGGTGATAATACAGTCGAAGACCTTATGAACGAATGTAAGTCAATTACGGTTCTGGTTCTCGATGATATAAAACTTGACCAGTTGAAAGACTGGCCTATGGACAAAATCGAGGAAATACTATCTCACAGATATCAGGCAGAGATGGTCACGCTGGCCACGACAAACGCTGATATAAGTCAGCTTCCGGAGAGGTTGTTAAGTAGGTTCAAGGACAGAACAATATCCCGAATGTTCGAGAATAGGGACATAGACAGGAGGCCACATAAATGAACAGAACTAAAATAGAATGGGTAAAGAATCCAGACGGAACACAGGGCTATACGTGGAATCCAATCACCGGTTGCCTCAACGGTTGTGAATACTGTTATGCCCGGAGATTGGCTAATACCAGATTAAAAGAGAGGTATCTGGCGAACTGTTGGCTTTCAGAACTATATGGCAATGAGCTTGTATTTGACCGAGTGGCTAAAGAGGCGGCGTATAAGGAGCATAGCAAAGACCCCTTCTACCCACGCTTCTGGCCTGAGAGAATGTGGCTTCACCCATTGGTAGGGAGTAAGCGTAAACCGAAGGGTATCTTTGTCTGCGATATGTCGGACTTATTTGGTATAGGAATACCTGAAGATTGGACTAGGAGAGTGCTTGATGTAATAGGCAAGCATCCGCAGCACCGCTTCTACCTGCTGACCAAACAGCCACAGAACCTGGAGAAATTCTCACCGTTCCCGGAGAACGCATGGGTTGGAGTGACGGCCACGGATAGCTACTCTTTCTCGTATGCCATGTTCTACCTGAGTGGGATAAAAGCAAGGGTTAAGTATCTCAGTATAGAGCCATTTCTTGAGCAAATATTACCTCACCACATTGGAGGAATAGAGGGTGTTGATGGGGTAATCATAGGCTCACAGACAAAGCCGTACAAGCCCCCGAAAATCGAGTGGGTAGAGGAGATAGTCAAGGCTGCGGATAGTGCTGGCATCCCTGTTTTCCTTAAAGACAACTTGAAGCCTTTAATATTAAAAGAGGAGAAATTGCCAATATGGGCTATGGAGAAATGGAAAAGGAGTGAGTTCTTTAATTTGAGGCAGGAGATGCCTACTATTAAGGTAGTGGAGTAATGAAAGTACCAAAGCCTAAGAAGAAAACCGTATCATCGGTCAAGAAGATTGCCTGGGTATGGTTCTCAAAGTATATCCGAACAAGGGATTGCCTCAGGACAACAGGGTGTGCTTCGTTTGGATTGTGCATAACGTGTAGCCGGCGGTATCACATCAAACTGTTACAGGCTGGACACTTTATCCCAGGTAGGAATAACACCAATCTATTCTCTGAGAAGGGTTGTCATGCTCAGTGCTATAACTGCAATATAAATCTTCGCGGGAACACGCTGGAATATCGCAGAAAGATAATCGAACTCTACGGCGAGGGCTATGATGTGATACTAGAAACCGAAGCCAAGCGAACAGTTAAGTTTTCAGTAGCAGGCTTGGAGGAAGAAATTAAAGAATACAAGGCGATGGTCAAGGAGATGGAGGGATAACTGATTATGGCTAAAATCAAGAAACTCAACAAATTTGATAGCGTAGATTGTTTGGCAAAGTGGGTTACTAGGGGTGGTTGGGTATATTGGCGTGACAGGCCAATGCACAGTAGTTTTATCATTAACATGCCATTTCGCACCATCATAAATGCCTTGAAAGCTGGCATTATCTACTATGCGGAAAAGGGGGATAACTGATTATGCCAAAGCGTAAACGACCAAGAAAGGTAGAACCATTCGACCTGTTCAATAAACGGCCAGACAATGTAATGTTCACGTTACGAAGCTCTAGCGGTAGACTAGTCTATGTAGTGGATAAGACGAAGGTGGAGAAATGACTAGGACAGTTAGGTATTACGAAAGGCTTATAGACGGCAAGATATTCCACTATGTTAGGGCTCGCGATAATAAACTAGAAGCCAAAGAGGAAGCAGCACGATTGAGAGGGGAAGGATATTTGGCGAGGGTTATCTTCATAAAATATCTTATGAGTGACGGTTACAATATATACGTTTACCCGAGGTGGAGAAATGATTAAATACTTCCATGAGTTAACAAGGCAAGAATTTGAGGAAATATTAAAGCAGAAACTTAAATGGTCTGACGCACAAAAGGAATACCCGCAACCGAAATGGTGTAGTTATCCTGAGGCAGTTTGTGGCGATATGGGTTGTTGGGCGCTAATGGATTTCAGGATAACAGGGCGAGCGTCCTGTAGGAAATGTGAACACTATATAAAGAGGCGGTATACTAGGAAATGAACCATAGCTACTTAACAGGGCTTATGGGCATGTGGTTATTCTGTGACGGTTTAATCAGTATCCGATTATATCTAAACACTAAAGATGAGACAGGTAAAAGAACACAGTCATGGAAGTATGACCATTCAATCAGGTTATTACGGTGTACAATAGGGTTATCCTTAATATGGATTGGAGCTATGTAAATGAAACTCTGGCATCTACTGAAACCAGACACACAAAAAGCAATCAAGAAGGCATTTCCCAAGTTCAAGCCACCAAAGTTCGACGATGACGATAGGAATATCGAATTCAAGCCAGTAATACGGATTGAAGATATCGAAGCCACCATGAATAAAATACCATCCGGGCCTGGTAGATGAAAGACCTTGTGCTAGAGGAATATTACACCATCCGAGAGTTGCGGTTTACTTGTCGGCAGATGATTTGGATCGGCGAAAGATTATACGAGATCCGCCTCGGCGATTGGCCCGTTAAGCCATCAGGCCATATAGAAGCGGATCAGGACAATGTAACCCGCCCAGGGGCCAGGAAAAACGCTCGTATCAATCAGAAAACGCTTAAAACAAGGTCAGCACGCTTTGAAAGGGCGGCCCAAATAGCTGCTGAAATAGACTGGCGCCTTAACCAATGCCGAACCAGACACGGGGATTATGGCGCCCTGTTTCTGGATAAGTATATGCGCGGTTTGTCGTTTGAGGAAACAGCACAGAGGCATGGTTTAACAGCCGAGATAGTAGCAAGCAGAATTGACCAGGTTCTGCGGTATATATCAGGATGGCGGCGTAAAAACCTTAGTCTTGAGCATTACAAACAGCATCGAATCAAGGGATATGGGCAAAGGAAATGATTGTAATAGTGTCAACAAAACTTGACAAGGTGTATTAATTAGTTTACACTGGTAGTATCTTAAATTAAGGGGGGGATAGACAGAATGACTATACCAGAAGCAATAGACTTTCTAAACGCGTTAAATGGAAATGTTGAAGGTGAACCAAAAGCTAACCAACGAGCTATACAGCTTGGTATTGAAGCATTGAAAGTGATTGTTGAACTGCGACATTATCCGTTCCCTGATGGAGTTATTCAGTTACCAGGTGAAGAAATACCAACGGTATACGCTCCAGACAGCGTAAGCGACCCAAGGGATTAAAAGGAGGGAGTATGATTGAGATAAACAATGGCGATATACTGACAATGAAACTTGAAGGTGAGGCAAAGATATGGGAGGGTGGTAAGAATTTTGTACACTTCAATGTTGATGAAATACACATTTTAACGCCATACGCTTATGATAGGCTTATGAGATGGTCATGGCTACCAAGAAACATAAACAGGTTTTTTAAAATGACTATTTGGCGAATAAAGAAGGAACCATGCCAATAGAACTAGAGCTACTAATAATGGGAACATTCATGCTAGCAGGGTTTGGTATCGGACTGGGATTATTACAGCCTACACGCTATTGGATACAGATATTAAGGCAGAAGGTGAATAATGGATAAAGAGTTAATGGATTGCAGGATAAGCAATCAGTTATTAGGGAAACTGCACTCTTTTTTAAGATTTACGCCACTAGACAATAGGAAATTATGCTATGGCTGTATGATACGAACAGCAAATGCTCAACTGAACTCACCAAAACTCTTAGCCTACATAGAGGCAGTAAAGAAGGCTGAGAGGGAGAGTGTTTTCAGAGATTTAGCACAAATAAAAAGAGATGAAGTTGGTCCATTTAGCTTTACTTTGGATAAAGGGGTAATAAAGAGACTGGAGGAAGCAACGAAGAAGGCCAAAAGACAAATTAAAACAGGAGGTGAATAAATGAGTTATTACCAAATGAATTATTATCAATACACACTCAGGCAAGCACTACTCCGGGAAATCAGGCGAAACCAGGTCTGGCAACCGAAGATCTGGACCAGAACACGTTATCCGGATAAAGCCAACTGTGGCACCATTATAGGCGGTCGGTGATAGCTCCTGGTGTAATTCTAGTTACAGGCGGAGATAGCACTATGACGGCCACGGACTGGCAGATATTAACCGGTAGCGCGTCAAAAGGTATCTCTGATACTTGGCCGATTTACTTAGAACGTGCGTTATCACCAATAGCACCAATAGGCAAAGAGAAAAGAGGTCGATATTGGGAAAGCCCAAAATATAAATTCGGGGGCAGATAATGAAATCATGGGAATATGACAAAGAACGCAATAAAGTCACAGCTATATGGCGGTTAAGGAGTGCCCTTGCCCACAAATGAAACAAAGGGCAATAATAAAGGATGGTGAATAAAAGAAATTGCGAAACATAAAAGCAGCTTGACAATTAATCCGTTCGTGTGATACCTTGACTTCATAGGCACAAGCACCGAAAGGGTCAGAGGAACATCCTGGCCCTTTCTTTGCGTATAAGGAGAGAAGATGGCAAAAACAACATTTGGTAAAAAGCTGTGCGAGGCCCTAGGACTGGACCCAAGCGACATATACTCAGTTAACCTGCACTCAGAAGTGGGCGAGGCGGATAGGCTAAAGATTGAACAGTATGCGGATGATGATTACTACCATAAGCTGGGTACCATATTCAAGGAATATAGGCTAGTTAAGGTAGGCGACGAGAAAGTGCTAACTGAACTGACTAGAGCATTGAACTACGCTACCGATGTATGCAGGTCAGGAGCACTTGAGTTGAAGGGCTATGCGCCAATGAGCTAATGTCATAGGAGAACCAATTGAAACTCACTAAGAAACAAGAACAGTTCACACTGTTTATATTTGAAGGCCTGACGCACAGGGAAGCGTATGTAAAGGCAGGGTACTCAACCAACATATCCGTGGCAAACCTGGATAGTCACGCTAGTGTAATAGCGAAGAATAGCAAGGTACTATCAAGGTTAGAGGAATTAAGAGACAAAGCCGCCTCCGCTAAGGTTATGACTGTCCAGGAACGCAAGGAAAGACTGTCAGAGATTGCTAGGGCAAGGTTAACGGACTATCAAGAGTTAGGTATGGATGGTGGCTGGATAAACATAGGACCCGAATCTAAGAACACAGCAGCGCTATCTGAGATAGTGTCTACCACTAAGTATGATGAGAACGGGGCTAACCCTACCCTGATAAGCAGGGTTAAATTACACAACCCAGTAGTAGCCATAGCAGAGCTGAACAAGATGGAGAAGATATACAACGATGGTACTACAGTTAATGTGGATAATCGTCAGTTAATGATTACCGTATCAAGCGAGAGTGCCAAGAAACTGACTGAGGCTATTGTTAATGGAGAGGGGACATAATTAAATGGCATTAGCAGTTTTTAAGGTAGGAGTAACTATAGATGGTCTTGAAAGAGTTGAATACACTTGTGAGTTAATAAAAAAAGCAAGACCAAAATGGATGCCGAAGAAAGTATACGGCCTTTTTATTAGAAGGTTGATTAAGGTAGTGCTTTATGATGAGAAATTAACTGACGAGGAACGTCAAAAATTAAGGGTGAGGTTTAATCTTCCCTGGTGATGAGGATGCCCGCAGACAATGAACCTCAAGACAACAAGAATATATGAAGCTAATGCACAGGCTTGGTTAGCACATAAAAGACGGATACTCAATGAAGGAGGTACTGCATCATCTAAGACGTGGTCAATCCTTCAACTGTTGATTTTAATAGCCCAACACGCCAAGCACAAGCTGTTAATATCGGTAGTTAGTGAATCCCTGCCACATCTACGCAAGGGCGCTATAAGGGACTTCTTTAACATCATAGACGATACTCCTAAGAACGACCCACGCTATAATATGTCAGAGCATACTTATAACTTCGGTAACGGTGTCATAGAGTTCTTTGGTGCTGATGAGGCTGATAAGGTTAGAGGACCGAGAAGGGATATACTATTTATCAATGAGGGCAATAACGTACCCTGGGAGACGGCTAGAGGGCTGGACATTCGTACTAGGTTATTAACGATAGTAGACTGGAATCCTGTTAGTGAGTTTTGGGCGCATGAGTTCTGGATTGGTAAGCCTGAGAACGAATATATACATTCGACATACTTAGACGCTGTTAATGTAATCCCTAAAGAGATAGTTGCCAATATAGAATCAAACAAGAACGATGCTAATTGGTGGAACATCTACGGGCTAGGTAGGATTGGCAAGGTAGAAGGGTTAGTATATCCGTCATTAAACCAAGTGGACGTAATGCCAGTCGGTGACAAGTTCTATGGGTTAGACTTTGGCTATTCCAACGATCCTACTGTTCTAACTGATAATGTGATTATCGGTGACAAGTTATACAGTGATGAGTTGATATTTGAAAGAGGATTAACCAACGATGCCATATCATATCGAATGACTGAGTTGGGTGTAAGGCAGAGATTTGATGAGATATTCGCTGACTCAGCAGAACCAAAGTCGATAGAGGAAATCTACCAGCATGGGTTTAATATCAAGCCAGCACCTAAAGGCCCTGGAAGCGTAGAGTATGGTCATCAGAAGGTCAGACAGTATAAACAATACTGGACAAAGGATTCTACAAACTGTATAAAGGAACAGAGGAATTTCAGGTACATAGCAGACAAGAACGGCAAACTAACAGATAAGACAACGCATAACTTCAGTCATGGCATGGACTCAAGAAGGTATGCCATCATGGGTAAGTTTGAGCCTGTTGAACAGGAGAGAATCATAGTCTATGATGCTAATTTAGAGGTTAATTTGGATTTGTAAAGGAGAGAATATGAACCAAACAGATAATGTTAACGTGAAGCATGACAAAGTAGCAGATGCTATCTACATCAAATTTACAAATGAGGCTATAGGAACAACAAAGGATATAGACAATGAAAGGATGGTTGACTACGGCTTTGATACAGGAATGCCAGTAGGCGTTGATTTAATTTGTGTTAGCACTGGAGTCAAGATAGATGGCTTGCCAAAAGCAGATGAAGTAAAGAAAATACTAGACGGGTTAGGTATTTCTTACAAGTAAGGAGGCAAAATGAACAAAACAAAATGGTGGCCTAGAATAGACGACTGGCAACCTGGCCCATTATAATTTAATAGAGTTGCCAGTGGCGGAATAGGTAGACGTATGGCTTAGCAGGTGGATATCGACTACAGACTAGACCTGAGGCGACCAGAAGTAGATATTGGTAATGCCCTCTGAAAATATCAGGTAGAGTCCACTATCTAGGGTGTAAATCCCTAGCTGGCAACGATGGAGGTAATTCCTAGTCAGTGTTCTATTTGGATAAGTTGCATGTGTTGCAACCGCTGGCTAGGCTCTCCCCTTGGCACTTATGGTTAAAGTGCTTGGCGGAGCTGCTCTTGTCCTTGTTGCTTAGATGGTTAAAGCAACTAGTGCCCTCGATGTTAAACATCGGGCTGGGAAGAACATGAGGGGTGCAAGTCCCCTCCTTTCCATAGGAGTAATATATGGCAGATGAATTGGAAGTTATTTTAAGAGAAGCGGTTGCATCTGTAGAGGCAAGCCTTAGTCTAGAAGATGAGGGCTGGATAAATCTATCAGGTACGAGTGGCGAAGTTATTTCAGATGCGGCTAGAATAAATAATATAAAGTGGTCACGCTTATATGCTGTCAAAGACCCACTTGGTAAACAGGCTATTAGATTATGGACTGACTATACATTTGGTAAAGGTATCATAGCAACGGCACAAGAAGAAGCTACCAAGAAGGTTCTTAAAAGCATATGGGACAACCCTGCTAACAGAGGGATATTCTCTGCTGCTGGGGTGAGGAAGTCATCTAACATAGGATTAATAGACGGTGAGAACTTCTTTGCTATATTTATAGGTGCTGATAGTGTGGCGATAAGGCGTATCGAGGCCACAGAGATAACTAACATCATCACCAATCCAGACGACAAGGAAGATGTCAGATATTATCAGCGTGAGTGGACTGATACTATGGGGCAAGCACACGCCGCTTATTACAGAAGCATATTTAATGTTAAAGATATAACTACTCGCGGACCGCAAGGAAATTCTATCCAAGCAACAGAGGATGCCTTTGTCTATCATGTATGGTTCAACTCTATTACACAGAGGGGCAACCCTTTACTGCTACCTGCTTTAGAATGGATCAAGTGGTATAGGAAGTTCCTGGCTTCAAGGATAGCAGTCATGTTGGCGTTGGCTAAGTTTGCCTGGAAGAATAAGACGAAAGGTGGGACTACGGCAGTTGCAACATCAAAGGCTGTATTAGATGACAAGAATCCCAATCCTGGTAGCATTTTATTTGAGAATCTAGGCTCTGATACTACACCGATTAAAACAGACTCTGCCGCTTCAAACGCATATCAAGATGGCAGAATGATTAAGTTACAGGTCTGTTCTGCTGTTGGGATTAGTGAGCAATACTTCGGTGACATATCAACTGGTAATCTAGCAACCGCTAAGACTGTAGAACTCCCAATGGTGAAGATGTTCGAGTCATACCAAGCTGTGTGGGAAGGTGCATACAGGGATATGTTCACCTTCGTACTAAACCAGAAGAATATAACCGACCCTGAGAAGCAATTTATAGACATAGACTTCCCTTCAATCGCACCAGAAGATGTGGCTTTGGCTGCCGAGGCGATAGTGAAAATGATAAATGCAATACCTGACCTGGCTTTTGCAGGCGAGGTTCAACAGTTGGCATTAATGACAATGGGTATCAATAATGCACCAGAGGTATTAAAGGCGCTAACCAAGCAGAATATTAGTAATCCCGAAGCAGGTTTAGCAAGGGAACTGAAGAAGTTTGAACGCAGGATTAAGGAGAGTTTAAAATGAACACTTGCCAATTCATGTGTGTTTTGCTATAATAGCAGGCATGAAAAAGAATTATAATATAGGAATAGCAAACCCAATGTACGGGAGGAAACACACTAGCGAAACGCTACAAAAAATGAGGCAAACTAAACTTGGTTCAAGCAATCCTTCATGGCGTGGTGATGATGTTGGTTATAGTGCACTTCACCAATGGGTAGTCTCAAGAAAGCCAAAACCTGAATTTTGTGAGGAATGTGGAAAGAATAAGCCTTTTGACCTTGCTAGTATTAATGATAAATACACTAGAAATATAAATGACTGGCAATGGCTATGCAGGAATTGCCATATGAAAAAGGATAATAGACTATATAGGTTACACATGATAGCCATAAGTGATAAAAATCTTGAACGAGATAAAAACGGGCGATTCAAAAGGAGAAACTAAAATGGTTAAATGCATACAGTGTAAAGGAAGAAAATATATAGAGTTGGATAAGATAGGGTTGAGGGTATGTAGCTGTCCAGGTTGTGGCGGTACTGGAGAAGTGGCTATTGAAGTAAGAACCCCAGATGGTGACCATGAAATAAGTATGCGTGACCCAGAATACAAGGAAGCATACGAGAAAGCGGAGAAGAAAACCCAAGAAGAAATAGGCATAGCATTAGGTACAGACCAAAGCGATGTTCAAATATACAAAATGCCAGATGACAGCCCTGACACGACAGAGGGATATGCAAATGCAGATGACATACCAACTGGGTTAGCAAGCCATACGATAGACCATCCTAGTGGTGATGACATACCATCTGAAAATGATTTTAACGAGGTACTAGATGACGGCAATATTAGAATTGACGGAGATAATAGCGATTCTGGAGGCACAAATTCCAGCCAACCCGAACAGCCCATCGAACATAAGAAAAAGAGACGAGCTAGAAAGAAAGTTAGCTAAGTATTTCACGTCATTGGAGAAAGCCTTTCCGTATTCCTCAATAGACAAGATATATAACAAGTATGTAACTGAGAGTGAAGCGTCTGACGAAAAGAATATAATTGATCCCCTACTGGCTACATTTACAGTTGCGTTGACTGCTCTATTAATAGATGCCTTATCTACTACATATCAATCAGGTGTTGCGGAAATGGGAAGGTGGGCAATCAATGCAGAACTAATCACAGGTTTTGACACTCCACCATCTCAGGTAGCTATTGATTATGCCAAGAGTCACATTACTAAAGTTAAACTTGTAGATGGTATTAACGAAGAAACTAGAAAGCAAATATCACAAGTAATATCAGACGGTATTAAAAACAAGCGTGGAGTACCTGGTATCAAAACTGACATTAAGCGTAAACTAAATTGGATGGCTAGGGGTGCGCCATCAGATATTAAAGGACTAACTCTAGAATCAAGGGCTATGATGATAGCACGGACAGAGACATCAGATGCTTTGTCCCAAGCATCACTGGCAAGCATGAAGGATATGGGAATAGAAGGCAAGGAATGGATTGTTAATAATCCAGATGACGGTGCTTGTCTTGGTAATCAGGCAGACGGAGTGATACCTGTAGGTCAGGCATTTTCCAGTGGTGATATGGCGCCTCCTGCACATCCTAACTGCGAGTGTGCTTTAGCACCTGCTTTGTTGAAGAAATAGGATAGGTTCGGTTTCAAGGCGAGTAATACTTGTCTCAGCCTACGCTTTTCCACAACCTCTGCCTCTATGTAGGGTGCTACCTTTTGGAGTTGGGCTTCACAGATAGCCTTGTTGATTGCTTTTCTATCTGGATAGTAAGTTGTTCTTATTAACTCTACTATTTCCTCTTCACTCAGCAAGTAATCCATTAACTCTTTATTATCCATTTCACTCTCCTTTATTTAATGTTAAAATCCATAACCATCTGACTACATCGCTTGGCTGCAATCTCGCAATACTTCTCTTCTATCTCTATGCCTATACACCTATTATTAGTTTCCTTAGAAGCTACCGCAGTAGTGCCAGAACCAAGGAATGGGTCTAGTATCAACTGTTCTGTGGTTAGTGACGGCTTTAACAACTCAATAAGTAGTTCTACGGGTTTTTGTGTTGGGTGTACTCGCTTTTTACCTCTAACAATGGGGCAACTGATAACGTCAGATGGTCTCTTTGCTTGTATATAGTGCAACCCTCTACTACCATAAATAATTGGCTCATACTGCATTTGGAAATGTGCTTTTGAGTGGGGGTAAACTGGATTTACTTTATTCCATATAATGATATTGTGCATCTTAAAATATGTCTCGAACGTATACAGAAAATCCTTTAATCGTGCCACAGATGAGAATATGAATAATGCCCCATCAGGTTTTACGAGTTTATATAGCATGGGTAATATCAATGGCATTAAATTTACACTATCTCCTGCCATGTACGGCTCACCAGGCTTTTTGAAGTTTACACCATAAGAAGGGTCGGTCAACACTAAGTCTACCTGTGGCAATTGAGGTAGTATCTCCTTGCAATCACCATGATAGATGGTTACATATTTATCCTGGTAATAGGATTTCATTGTTTAATAACTTCGAAACTGCCATCTTTATAGGTCAACTTCATCTCCTGTTCTGTCATGTAGTAGTCAATATATAAAGTCCATGTTGGCGCTGTAATAGTATCTTTATATAACAATCTTGGTGGCGGGTTACAATAGAGCCTGGCACGCATTTCCAGACTAGGTGGAACTCTGATTTCTACTAAGGTCTCATCACTCCAGATGCGTTCCTGGAAAGTTGTTATAGTATCTAACTGGTCAAATATCATATCTCTCTCCTTTATTTAATAACTATCAAGCGTACCATTAGCTTTTCTGGATACGCTGTGCTTTCTGCTATATCTAAATATATTCTATTGGGTCGTGGTCTTCGTTGTAGAAGTGTTGGTACTACTTGCCGAGCTACTACCCTAACAGCATCATCAAAGGCATCCATTTCCTCATCATTATATTCAATATATCGCATGAACTTTCTATACGGACGCTTTACCTCGGAGTGCTTTATAAAGGTAGGATTTAGGGCTTTCCGCTTACCTCTGGATTCATTGAATTTTACGATGTCTGATTTAACAGTATCATAGAGTATTTTATCTAACCACATATCCTCTCCTTTATTTAAGCAGTTGCCAACTAGGGATTTGCACCCTAGATACATCAGCTACGATAGGCTCAAGACTAGTTGGGTAATTAATCCAACAAGGGTAGCACCATCATCTTGATGCGTCTGCTTTTATAGCGTCTACCTATTCCGCCACTAGCAACCATATTTAATCATACAGTATATCAATATACATGTCAACAGGATTTAACAGGAGGTCAACATGCCTTATAAGACAATAAGCGAACTGCCTGACAACGTTAAGGTGTTGCCTGAGAAAGGGCAAGAGATATTTTTAAAGGCGTTCAACTCTGCATTAGAGCAATACAAGGAAGAACCAAAGTCTTTTGCAACTGCGTGGACAGCCGTTGAAAAGGTGTTTAAAAAGAACGGCGATGGTAATTGGGTAACCAAGGAAGCTATCGGTGAACTCAGTGATAATGACAAGAGAGGCGCACTAGAAGCGGCATTGCTCGCTTATTATGGCGTGTCCCCTGCTATAACGCCAAAGCCTGAGCATGTTTGGGTTGAAGATGTTTTTGACACTGAGGTTATCTATAACATTGATGGGCAGTCTTATAAGATAGCATATTCAGAAAGCGTAGACGGCGTGATTGAATTTGGCGAACCTGAGAAAGTAATTAGAAAGACAGAATATGTACCAATGGAATCTCTACAATCAAAATACTCAGAGATTGTCCAAGAGGTTGGCAGGCGTAACGCCACTATGGACTCTGGCAGGATTAAAAAGATTGTTGAACTGTGTCAGGAATTGTTATCAAATGAGGACACAGACGATGATAAGGTAGCCAAGGCAGTTAAAGAAGCCACTAGCACGCTAGTATGGCTTAAAAAACAAGGATTGGTAAAGACTGAGGACGGCATTAAGTATCCAATGGAAGCCTTTGCTTATACTCCAGACGTTGAAGATTCTGAAACGTGGAAACTGAGGATATGGGAAACGACAGACAAGGGTGCTACCAAATTTCAACTAGGTAAGATTTCAGCCATGTTGTGCGAAGGTGGCTACAAAGGGCAGAAGGT
>SDBU01001042.1_pt1 | contig 40775 bp, 68 predicted proteins | sample 2277071 | NCBI WGS metagenome assembly SDBU01 (sample SAMN10397929, study PRJNA504765) | marine sediment metagenome | isolation source: marine sediment core GS08_GC12, 126 cmbsf | place: Arctic Ocean: Gakkel Ridge, Loki's castle | collected 2008 | reverse complement strand
GAGCTCCAGGGTGCTGACCTCCAGGGCGCTGACCTCAAGGGCGCTTACCTCCAGGGCGCTGACCTCCAGGGCGCTGACCTCCAGAGCGCTGACCTCCAGGGCGCTTACCTCCAGGGCGCTGACCTCCAGGGCGCTTACCTCAAGGGCGCTTACCTCCAGGGCGCTGACCTCCAGGGCGCTGACCTCCAGGGCGCTTACCTCAAGGGCGCTGACCTCCAGGGCGCTGACCTCCAGGGCGCTGACCTCCAGGGCGCTTACCTCAAGGGCGCTGTGGGAACGGAGCCAGCACGGTGTACACCCCTTCTGATGTTGCTCGATCAGCCGGGGCCGATTCGGGCATATAAACTCGTAAACGAGAGGTCGGAAGGCATTTACAAGGGTGGGATCGTCTACAAACTCGGCGAGCTAGCTGAAGTCGCGGATGCGAACACGGACGTGAATGAATTGTGTGCACCGGGAATTTCGCTGGGAACACTGGATTGGTGTTTATCCGAGTGGAGACTCGGCTATCGGATTCTGCTCGCCGAGTTTACGGCGAAAGACATTGCGGCGATTCCTACGGCCACAGACGGGAAGTTCAGGGTGTTTCGGTGCAAGATTGTAGGAGAGAAGGACTTGGCCGCGTTGGGCCTTCGCGAGAAAGAGAAGCAAGAATCTAATGCGCAATGAAAGCGTTTTTGTTTTTCGGGGTTCGCTGCGGCGTGGCAGCGCCGAGGAAACGGGTGCGATGCCATTAGGGCATGGAGAAGCGAAAATGACTGGACAGATAAATCGTAAGACTATAGGCGAGTTGGCGTGCGTGTTTGTTATTCTTGGACTCGTAGGTCTGGTTCTCTTGCTGTTCGGTTGCAACGGCCTCCGTAGCGGCCAGAAAGCCCGGGCTGACCGGGATGTGATTCAGACGACAGAACAGCGTGAGCAAACCGAGACCGTTGAGGTGAAAACAGCACGCGATGTGACGGCGACCTATCACGCTCTGGATGAGCAGAGACGGAAGCTTGAGGAATCCAGGTTGCGTGACCGGCGACAGTTCGACGCCCAGATGGGCCTGATGATCGCCGGCGTGTTGATAGTGTTCCTGGTAGCCCCTGCTCTCGGGCCGGAGTGGTTCAGGCCGTATCTGTGGATCGCCGGAGTTGGGGCAATTCTGGCCGGGTGGTTGTTACCTGTTCTTGTGGGGATTTTTGTTTAGGAGGGAAGGAACGATGGAGTTTACGGTTAAGCCAATGTTGGTGAATCTCAAGCTGGCTCGCGAATGTCCCAGCGGCGCAGTTGGCGTAACTGGCGAACTGGCATTCTACACGGATCGTGGTGTTGAGCTAGCTAAGCGCACTGTGGGTGGCTACGGTGGCCTCAAGGTCGAAATGACAGACGGTTTGCGTGATGCAGGCCTGAAGTTCATGGAACTCTACCTCGGCATGGTGCGCGAGGCGTTAGCAAAAGAGGAGCGAGAAAAGATAGCGCTCTGACTTGCTGTGACAGGCCCGTTGCGGCGTGGAAGGACACGCATGGGGTTCCAGAAGATGTCCCGCCCCGAGTTGCGTAAAAGGGAATTGCCCAAGCGGGAGTCGGTGTCGAAACCGGCCAGCGGGCCTGAGATTTTGAGAGGCGAGTTAGATGAAAGCGAAATGTAGGCATTGTCACTTTGAGGCTCATCCTAAGGAGTTTGAAACATGCTTGAGCCCATACCATGACCTGCGGTGCCCAGAATGCCGCACCACAGACGTAGATACGTCAGAACTAAACCAAGAGATAACTCACTATTGTTATGGCGACGGCAACTTTTTGAAGATGTGAATCGTCAAAGCCAGAAAGAGACGAAAGATGTACACATTCCAAAGGTGGCATATTCCATACAGAATGATGGGAGGGCTTCGGGAGTATGCGAAGAACCACATCGAACCGGGCCACTTCTTAACAGCCGTGCTGGAGAACAATCTCAAAGACGCTGTTGACAGAGCTGATGACGAGAACTTGGAAAATCTCCCTGCTTTTGTAGCGTACTGCTGGAACGAGCTGCCGATCAATTGTTGGGGGAGCAGAGAGAAGGTTCAAGCGTGGCTCAAAAGGAGGGGGGAAAATGGGACCACAGCAACCGTTAGTGACGGATAAACCCATGGTAGTAACGTCAGTGGAGCGGCTTCTGCGTGACGATGCGCGGCTACTCAGGCAGTATTGCTCTGCGCTCGTTGACGAGAACCGCGCCCTCAAAGAGCAGCAGAAACTGGCGTGGAACCGAATTCGAACCCTGGAAGCTCGGCTTCAGATGGCGTTCGAATGCCACGAAGTCGAGCCAGTCTGCATTCTCGATACGCCGACGACTGGGCCGACAACTGGCCCGATCCGGTTCAAGGAAGGGCATGATTACACCGTGGCGAATGGCGGCGAATACCGCCTCGACTTGGCTGCGGTGAAGGAGGCCCTGCTGTATGGTTGCGATAAAGAGCAGCAAGAGGCGGCCCAGATTTGCTTTAAGGAAGAACGCGGGGAGCTTGTTTTCTGGTTCGAGGAAATTCCATTGGAGGGCCGGAAATGAATAAAGATGAGGCGATGCACAAGATGGTTGATGGAGAATGCTGTCAGTATGCTGGTTTTCGTCTGATTTTCCGATGGCTCCACGGGCAAATAGTGTACTGGGATGGCCCGCACAGGGGCTGGCTTTGCGCTAGCCTCGGGTTGTCGGAATCCAATCACTGGGATGTAGTCCCCGACCCGTCGAAGCCAGCGCCAGAGCCGGACGAGCCCTTCGAGATTTGGGAGTTTGAGGATACCTCCAGCGGTTTGCGCCTAAAGCACGGCCGTATATTCAAAATAGCGGTCGGTCATGACGACGCACTCGCTATCTACGCGGCAGGTGACCCCCGCTTTGCTGGCTGGGCGTATCGGATTCATGGGAAAGTGGTGATGTTCAATGGCCGGGCAAAGTACCGCGACCTAAACAGCGACATATTTTATAGCAGGTGGTACACGGGCTGCGAGATTCTCGTTCCCTTCGGCGTCGTCATGATGAAGGAGAGTCATGATTAAGATTCGCGATGTCGGCAGATGTGCTGCTGACCATGTGTCGCATTCAAGTGCTCAGAGGCCAAGGTCGTCCATTACCGAAAGGCGCACAGGTTGAGCCAGACAAAGGCATGGCATGAGCGTCGGCGGACCGGGATAACCGGCACTATTATAGCCTCGATTGCGCGGCTGCATCTCTGGCAGACCGCGGGCGAGTCATGGCTTTACATTGTGAAGGGTGAGCAACGCCCGAATGCAAACGAAGTAAGCATGTGGCTTGGCAAGGAAATGGAACCGATTCTCAAGACGTGGTATCTGCTGCAATATCCTGACCACAAACTACGGCGCAACAGCCGGACGTTTCGACACCCCACAGAGCCACTGTGCATGGGGACGCCAGATGGCTTCATAAGCGCACCTGACCGAGGGCCTGGTATAGCGGAGTTCAAAACTGTGTGGAGTTACGAAGAATGCCGCATGTGGGGGCAGACGGGCGACCTCGTGCCGCCGATGTACCTGGCGCAGATAACGTGGTATATGGGCCTGACAGGACGTAAGTGGTGCGCACTGATTGCGCTCATAGCCCCCGAGCGGGGCGACAAGAAGTTACAGATTTATCACATCAACTTTTCCCCCAGCCTGTTTCATGGGCTGCTCTACGGCGGTAAGCACTTTATGGGGGCGCGGGCTTGGTGGGAGAAATACGTCGTAACGAAAACGATGCCGCCACCTGGCGGGGAACAAGGGGACCGATGGGTATTGAATGAACTCTACCCGCAGGATGATACACCCATCGCCCCGGCTAACAATCTTGCCAGAGATCTGTTGATTGAACTTCGAGGGGCTGAGGCTGAGCGCAAGGAAAAGCAGCGTGAGGAGAGTCGCATCAAACAGGAAATCATGGCCGAAGTCAAGACCGCCCAGGGCGTCGAATCGCGGGACGCGAAGGCGACTTGGAAGGTGAACAAGGCGGGCAATCGGGTATTCCGGGTTCATTTCAGAGGGAAGGAAGCATGACAGATAAGCCATTGCTCCAGGCCGGGAAGACATATTTGGTTGACCATGTGCGCAAAGGTCAGTTTTCTCTTCGGATTACAGAGGTTGGCGGTGACTGGGTGGTTGGCGTGGTGGTGGCGGGCACAGCACGGCACATAAGCTCAGAGAACGTCTGGGTGGGCGGCGTTGGGACCAAACTTACTATTCGCATAGCACTCGCGCATTTCACTGAAGTAGAAAAGGAGAAAGCATGACAGACGAAACGGCTCTGGTTAAACGCGACGAGACTGCGTTGGTATCTATGGATTACCTGCGCGAAAGGGAGATATTCAAGGTTAAAATGGGAGAGGCTAAAGTGCTCTGCGAGAGCGGCATGTTCCCCGACTGCCAAAACGCAGCGCAGGCATACGTCAAGATTATGACGGGGCGGGAACTGGGCATTCCCGCCACCACGGCTATGCGGCAGCTCCACGTAGTCAAGGGCAGGGTGGGCTTGGACGCCGACCTGATGGTGGCCCTTGTGCGGAAGGCCGGCAAGGGCCGTATCTGGCATGACCAGGAGGAGGGATACTGTGTTGCGTATGGCGTGCGGGCGGATACAGGCGAAACTGAAGAATATCGTTGGGACCGCGAGCGCGTGGAACGCAGCAACGTTGCCAAGAGCGAGAAATACGGAACCAAACTAACTTGGCAGCATCATGAATCGGCAATGCTTCGGCATCGCGCTGACGCCGAACTTTGCCGATCGCTCTGGCCCGACGTCGTGGGCGGCCTGTACACGATAGACGAATTGGCTGAAATAGAACCGCCAGAGTTCGTTGAGCCGCCGGCAAGCCGAACAGAAGCCGTAAAACGCGCCTTGGGCGCGAAAACCGCCGAATCTCCCGCGCCGGAACCGCCAGACGAATCATCTTCGCCAGAAGCCCCCTCAGAGCCCGCTGACGGCGAAGAGCCGGCCAAGACATCCCAAGCCCCTCAGGAGGCCCCGGAATCGTCGCCAGCTAAGGCTGAGGGCAAGAAATCTAAGCCCGACCCGTGTCCGGAAGCGCAGACCGCTAAAGCCGAGCAGCATGAGCAAGAAGCGGGGCCTGAATGGTTGTTAACTCCGGTCAAGCCAGAGGAGCAGACGATCAAAGGGGCCTGGGTTCACGAATACAACGTCGCGTTTCGTAACGGGGGCGGCTGCCCGCTTTGGCATGACCAGGTCAAAGACACCTGGCGCTGCGGCTGCCCAGACTGGCGGAAGGACAATATATGCCCGCATGTGATTGCTGCGGCGGGGGACTACGAGAAACGAAGTGGAGAGTGATCGGTGAACAGTTTAGAGGCAAAGGAGGCGGAACGTGGTTGACAAAACCAACTGGGCTGATGTGCGCGTGAACGCCATAATAACCTGCGTTCGCGGGCCTGTTTCTCACTATTGTGGAGTGTCTGAAGACCGAAGCTGGCAGGGCAATGCCTATGTTGTCCGGGCCGTTGACAAGCCCTTTGTGTTAATGGCGACCCTTACCCGGGGTATGGAGGAGCTTCGCATTGACGGCAGCCGGTTTGTCCTTGTGGCACTTTGTAAGACGCTCCTCACCGCAAAGGAATTGGCGGCTCTCGATAGTGCTTTGTTCAAGGACGAGTGAGAAAGGAGTAAGCAGATGCCTTTGAAAGAAGTAGACATAAGATTCGTTACGTACTGGATTGGTGATGCAGATGATCGCGTAGCCCAGCAGTACGGTCTCCGCCATACTGTGGCCTTCGCAGTAGCCGATTGTCCCCCAGCGGGAAGGCAGCGAGTTGTCTACCTTGAAAGGTTGGTCGGTCAACATGAAGGCATAGACCCTTCTAGATGTCGCCTTGCCCGTATTACGGATATGGGGAAAGCCTATTTGGCTCTGGCCGCCGATTCAGAGCCGAAGCACGAATGAGAGCAGGCCCGCTGCGGCGTGGTGAACACGTACCGAAGCTGCGTAAGGTGCCTGGTTCTGTGCAGCTATCCTACTGGTGGACGCGCCAGTGAAGTGGAAGTAGGGCAGCCGGACGATCCGGCCAGCGGGCCTGCTTAAACAAGGATGGTAATGAGAGCAAAAGACCAACATCCTGCCGCTGCGAGTTTTCCTTGCAGGTTCACTTGTAGCGGCCCCGGGCCGCCGGTGCGCACCCCCTCTTCCCATCGCAATCCGGCGGCCCTTTTGCCTTGGAGATTGATGGTAGATGAGTAAAAAGACTGTGAAGGTTGACGGAGTGGATGCTGAAACGCTTTGCATGATGTGCGGCGTATACTACGCAGAAGCAGATTATTGGAGAACTCGCATAGATAGGTTTCGCAAGGGCGGCTGGATTCGCTTTCCTTTTTCTGCCTTAGAAAAGCATGAAATCCTTCTCAAGTTGCTGCTTCCGCAGGCTGGCGTTTACGCGTTCTTTGAAGGCACGCGTTTAGTTTATATTGGTTACACACGTTCGCTACGGGCACGTTTGTACGATCATTGGGCTGGCCGTTCCACACCGTTACGAATACCCATTCGTTCGCGCCTTGTCTGCGCTTGTAGAAAAGAACGGAAAAGATATTCAGGACTAATGGCAGAGGCGCGACTTATCGCTCGCTTGTCACCCTCTCTGAACAGAAAGATCGGATGAAAAAGACCCGGCGTTCTGACAACCGACCCAGTTTTCAATTTTACCCACGCGACTGGCTGAATGATTTTGCACTCCGTGCATGCAGTTTAGAAGCCAAGGGTTTATGGATAGACATTCTGTGCTTAATGTGGGATGCCGAGCAACGAGGCGAACTAAGAATGCGCAAAAATGCGAAGCTATGCCCAATGAATGCGAAGGATATTGCGAAGGTTCTTGCCCAACCCTATGCGACAGTGAGGCGAGCATTGCGCGAATTGGTCTCAACGGGGGTAGCCGAAAAGGCTGAAAACGGCACGGTTTACAACAGACGGATGGCGCGGGAGCAACAGGCACGCGATGCGCGCAGCCATGCGGGACGGCATGCGGCAACGATGCGCTGGTCGATGCGGAAACATGGGTCTTCTTCTTCTTCTTCTACTTCTACTACAAAAAAGAACACAGACTGTACGCCTTCGCAAGACTCGAAAGCTACCCAAGAATCGAACGTCTCTGAGGTGTGTGTTCCGGATAATTTAATACAAGACTTTGGCAGACTCAAGGGCGGGGTCAGTGACCTCAGCCCGCTGCATAGCTGGTGCGACATGTACGACGCAAGCTGGATCGAGCAGGCGGTCACGCTCGGCGTTGAGCGCGGCAAGGGCGCTGACTACGTGGGCGGCATCCTGCGACGCTGGGCGGCACAGGGCGGGCCGGACAAACCCACAGGCCAGCCGAAAGAGGAGCTGAGCGGTGGTTTCTGAGCAAATAGTGAAAGAGGTCATGATTGGCTTTCGGACCCGGTTTGGGTGGAGTAGCTTTGACTTAAAGCCCGCCGATGCGGGCCAAGTGCGAATATGGCGCGAGGCGCTTGGAAAAGCGGGCTTGACTGACGCGAATGCCAAGGAAAGGTTTCTTGCGTTCTTTGAATGGTGGCAGGCTCGACGGGGTAGGCCCAGCCTGAAGAACCTGTGCGATTTTGTGAGAATCAGGGTGGCCGAAATGCGGAAAGAAGCCGAAGAAGAGGCTTACATACGCCATCAAGTCGAGCGTAGCGCTGAGATACAGCGGAAGGTGCGAGAACGTAAGGCCGCTGGATTGGAGGCCCCCAGACCATTGAGGACGCGGTTCGAACGGGCCGGGCAGTGTGTGCTCGATATTGGCGAACAGCGGAAACGCGTAGAGGAAGCAAAAAGGCTTTTGGGAACTGAGGAGGGGACATGAGCAAAGAACTGACAGCGGAGAGGTGCGCGGATTTGCGTGAGGCTCTTGAATTATTACTTGCCGCTGGGGTGCGTGAACGTCGTTGGGGGCACATACAGCGAGTTGACTACAGCGAGGTTGAAGAGTGCTTACGAGCCCTCGGCACCATTGGCAGCTTGCGCGAGAAGCTGAACACAGAACAACGGACTGTCGGCGGCATGATAGGCATTGTTACTAATCCTGGAGGCCTATATGAGCAGAACGAGGCCCTGCGCGAGCGGGTGGAGGTGCTGGAAGCAATCATACGAGCGGCTTCCAGGGGGTTGAATGCTGACGGGGAAGACCCAGTCTATATCTATGAATTATTAGAGAATGCTGTGAAGGAATTCGAAAGGAAGGCCGTGCTGGACGCTGCTTCGGCAGGAGAGGAGGCTTCCGTTCGCGTTGGGCCTTCCGTTCGCACTGGGCCGCTCTCTGATGCTTCGGCAAAGCGCTTGGTTGAGTTGCAGAAAGCGGTGGACGTAAAGCCAGACAGGAACGTGCAGTTCATAGAGGAGGCCGCCGATGGGCAAGATCGAACAAGCGACGGAGATTAGTTGCAGTGGATGTGAACGGCGCTGGTCTGTTCCTTATCCTGGTCCGCTATCGGGCTACTGTTGTTGGTGTGGAGCCTTGCTGATGGACAAGGCGCACACCGGAGAGGGTGAACATGACGAGAAATGAAGCCATAAGTCGCGTCTTAAAGGAACTGAGCGCAGCAACAGAACAGTACGGCAGAATTAAATCCTTCCATGAGGGCGCCGCGATTATCAAAGAGGAGTATGACGAGCTGTGGGATGTTGTGAAGTTGTGGAAGGGAATGAGCAGTATTGAACAGAGAGCTGCACGCGAAGCTGCTCAGGTTGCTGTGATGGCGATACGATTCATGATGGACCTTTGCAGGGGAAATGGAGAAATAGACGTTCGGGTAGATGAGAATGTTGCCGTTCAGGAGGGGAAGTGATGTTCGCCAGCGAGTATTGCGACAAATGCGGCGAAGAGCCGAGTTTCGCCTTGCATGAATGTGAAGAATGCGGGGACGCTTTGTGTGAATATTGTTACGGCGAGCTGGCGCTTGTCATATGCCGAACCTGCGAGGAGGGCAAGTGATGCGGATACTGGCCATTGACCCGGGGCCGGAACGGAGCGCATTCATCATGTATGACAGCGCGACGAAAGACTTGATCCGAACCGTTCAAGGCGAAGCAAACATGGCCATCACCCCCAACGCCGAGATGCTTTCGATACTTTCCAGCATATGTTGCACGCCCGCCATGTCGTGTCAACCCATTCCCGGCGGGTTCTGCTGTACTAACAAGCGCGGGGCTGACTGGCTCGTAGTAGAGATGGTGCAGAGCTTCGGCATGGCAGTGGGCGAGTCGGTATTTCAAACAGCCTTCTGGGCTGGGCGGTTTATTCAGGCGTGGGACGACTGGGGCGAGATGCGGGATTGCAGCCTGCTCTACCGCCGCGACGTGAAGCTGCACCTGTGCGGATCGGCGCGGGCCAAGGATGCCAACATTCGGCAAGCCTTGATTGATAAGTTCCCTGCAACCGGCGGCGGGAAGCAGCCGGTAGTCGGCACGAAGAAACAGCCCGGTCCGCTCCATGGGGTTAAATCGCATTTGTGGAGCGCGCTGGCGCTGGCTGTGACGTTTGCCGAGACTCACAAGGGAGAGGAATAACATGCGCGGAATGATCTTTTGTGACTGGGGAATCTTGGCGCTACTGAACACGAAGCCGGGCTGGCCGGCGGAGGCGAGCGACCCGGGCAAGCCCTTCAAGTGGCAGACTCGGCGGGTAGTGAAGTCGCCCAAAGACGACTATCTTGGCGAGTGGACCATAAAAGAAGCCAAGTCACCCCACAAGGTCGGCGACGTGCTCTATGCCAAGGAGACGCTGCAAGAGGGCTATTTCATCGCGCTGTCTATATGGCGGACAACGAGATGCTTTACACTGCATGTGCTGAGCTTGGCTACATAATCTGGCGATGGAAGTGGCCTGTTCTGCCAGCTCGGTTCATGCCGAAAGAAGCCGCAAGGCTGTGGTTCAAGGTCCGGAGCATCGGGCTTGAAAGGGTGCAAGACATCAGCGCAGAGGACTGCGTGGCAGAAGGGTTGTCGTTGGGAGCGCTGCGCGCCAAGGTGCCTCTGCTTGTAACGATCATAGTGAAGCATGAGTTCCAGCGTGAATGGGACAAGATAAACGGAAAGCGCGAGGGATGCTCATGGGCGGAGAACCCGTGGGAATGGCGATACGAACTGGAGCGGCTGGAGGGCAAGCCTGTTGAGCGTTGAGATAATCCAGGGCGACTGCCGGGAAGTGCTGGCCGGTATGGCCGAGGAGAGCGTGCAGATGTGCGTTACCAGCCCTCCGTATTGGGGCCTTAGAGACTACGGCCTGCCGCCGCTGCTCTGGGGTGGCAAGCCAGCTTGTCACCATAAATGGCTTGATCGTGCATTGCCAGAGCCGGGCGTGAAGCACATTTGTATGATGTGTGGAGCTTGGCGCGGCTCCCTGGGGCTCGAACCCACGCCGGGTCAATTCGTAGAGCACATAGTCGAGGTGTTCCGTGCGGTCAAGCGCGTGCTGCGGAAGGATGGGACTGTTTGGATGAATTTGGGCGATAGTTATGCAAGTTCATCTGCAACCACCGGGGGCTATTCTGCCAAGTCTACGCTTGAAGGTTATACGGGAGAGCAGACCAAAGGCAGACAAATGAATCGGGCAGAGCAATGTCGCCCTGTAAGGCACGGCCTCAAACCCAAAGACCTGATCGGTATCCCGTGGCGCGTGGCGTTTGCGCTTCAAGCAGACGGCTGGTGGCTCAGGAGCGCGATAGTCTGGGCCAAAGGCGTGAGCTTCTGCCCGATGTATTCGGGGAGCGTCATGCCGGAGAGCTGCACCGACAGGCCGACCTCGGCTTACGAGATGCTGTTCCTGCTGACGAAATCGGCGCGCTATTACTATGATGCTGAGGCCGTCCGCGAAATCGGCGCCTACGTAGCCGGAACGGAAGCGGCGCGTGGCTCACCAGGACGGTTGGCTGAAGACGGCGTCAACGCCCGACCGCCGCAGTACTGGGTATATACCGGCCAGCGTAACCTTCGTAACGTGTGGTGTATCAACCCCGAAGCTTTTTCTGGCGGTCATTTTGCCACATTTCCAACCAAATTAGTCGAGCCGTGCGTGAAGGCGGGCAGCAGCCCGAAAGCCTGCGGGGTCTGCGGGGCACCGTGGGCAAGGGTGGTAACAACAATGCCTGCCCATGACGGCCGGTTTAGAGGTGGCGCATACATTGAGCAGGGCAACCTGCAAAATAACTCAATTAAGCGACCTGAGCCTGAAATCTTGCGGCAGCGCGTCGGCACAAATGAATGGCAGCCCACCTGTGAGCACGCTAACAACGATAAGGGGCGCTGCGTAGTCCTTGACCCCTTCGCTGGCGGTTCTGGCCGCGCGGCGCGTGTCTGCAAGCGTTTAGGGCGTGATTTTATCGGTATCGAGCTGAAGGCGGAGTACGTCGAGATGTCTGAGCGCGAGGCGTCTGCGGCTATCACACGCGAGCTTTTTGTGGAGGGGTAGTCATGTATCTGCGGTTCGTAACGATTCAGGGCAAGCGGGTTAGCCTGCGTTGCACGCGGGCGCAGTATGAGGAGTTGTTGGAGCGGTTTACTGTGGGTGGCCTCAGCGAAGAAATGGAATGCGCCTTTTGTGTGGGCGTGCGCCGTGATACCTGGGGCACCTTGGCATGTTCTGTCTGTCGCTTGTCTAAAGCAGCGGGTGGTTACTGTGAGGATACGGTGATAGGCTTGGAAAATATACTCCAGAGGCGTTGCTCCGCTGACATCAAGAAGTTCCGTCGCGCCATCCAGCGAGCCGCCAAGCGTGGCCCGTGGGGCAAGATTAAGAAAGGCGGCAGAAAATGACTGAGACATTAAGAGAACGGATCGCGCAATTAAGAACGCAGGGGCAACAATTAGAGAGCTTTGTAGAGCGAATCGTTGCTGGCCAACAAGAAAGGATTATCGAACTCCGAGCGGCCAATGCGCTGGCGCTGGAGGCGTTGAGGGCGGTGGAGTCGGTTAACGAACCCATGTGCCCTGACTACGGTAGCGAAAGGGTGAAGGTATGCCCGCTTTGTTGCAGATACTACGGACACACAAAGAACTGCAAAATCGGCACAGCAATCACCGCCCTGGAATCTTGCATTCCAAAGCCAGAATCGCAGAAAGGAGAAGTTCATGAAGACCGTCGCTGAATACAAGTTTTTCGTCGTGGTGGAAAACGTGCATAGGTTGGGCGGTAAAACATCAGTGTACAGCCTTGTTGGGCGGCGTGACGAGGTGTGTCTTGGGGAAATCTCGTGGTATGGGGGGTGGCGGCAATTCTGCTTTTTCCCGGGTGACCGAACGGTCTGGAACGATGCATGCCTTGCCGATATTAACGATTTTCTTGGAAAACTACGGGCTGAACGCAAGAACCAGGAAGATGAGAAAGACCAAATTGCCCGAAAATCTGTGTACGCGGGCAGGCTATGTGTCTTGGCGGCCTTTTTCTCGGCGTCCTTTCGGTTGTTTTAGTCTGGGCCGGCTGGTCATTGGCCGATTCAACAGTTTTAGGAGCCTAAAATGAAGATAGCCAAACTGATATTGGGCGGGATATTGGTAAGTTGTCCCGTTGTTGCGATAACAGCAGTAGCAATAGAAAGCTTCGGCCGCCGCCAAACGCTTATTGTGTGGTGTGTGGAAATCGCAGTCGTTGCCACGATTGTCATTGGTGTGTCCTTTATATTTGATGCCTTGGGCGTTAATCATTAGGAGATCATTATGAATGAATTTACGGTTGGTTGTAAAGAATTGGCGTCTGACTTTGTTTTCTCTACTATGCCGATACTGTTTGGCGTTTTCGTGGGTTTTATCCTTGGGCTTCTGGCTGATAGGCTTCATAAATGGGCGGATAACGATTGAATGACCAATAGAATCTACTGGGGCTGGAAGGTAATCGCCCACAGGCTTCAAAGGAGCATTTCCACCGCGAAGCGATTAGAGCGGCGATGTGAGCTTCCTGTGCAGCGGGATGGAATGGTTTTCTTGACTGAGGACGCTATTCAGGCCTGGTTGGAACGCAAAAACGTGCGTGATCCGCGCAATGGAGGCATATGATGACTAAGCCCAATCTCGTGTTAAGGGTGGTTCAGGGGCTTCTTGATACGATCGACGAGCTGGAGGCGGGTAACAAGAGCTTGGATGAGCAGATGAAAAAGATACGGCACGAATTAATTACACTTCATGCAGTATGGGTCCGCGTCGTCGCTGATAACTGGGAGTGTGTGATGGAAAAACGCAGATGTCCAATTTGTGACGGTAGAAAAGTGGTGCCAAATGAGGACATTGGTGACACCTCAGCGCCAATGAATAAGCCTTGTGAGGTTTGCAACGGACTTGGCGTTATATGGGTTAAGGGGAGGAAGTGGTGAAAGAAGGATTCGATTACAAGACGTTTAGTCTGTTCTTGGTAGTAGGTCAAGGTAGGTTAAAGCAGGTCAAGGTAGGTTAAAGCAGGTCAAGTTGAAACGTTTTGAGCATTTGGGCTCTCTATATAGTATAGAGGGCCTAACTTTTAGGGGCGCAGTTCGCCAAGGGAGTAGAAGTGCATGACACCTCATAAGTGCCCAGTCTGCAACGGTAGCGGGGAAGTGCCCCAGGAAGGTTCTTGTGGGAGCACCGCAAGCAAACCCTGCCACGCCTGTACAGGCAGCGGCGTTGTGTGGGCCAAAGAGCGGCGAAGCTATCCTACGTGCAACGCGACACAGGAGCCAGTGTTGCCGTGGCAGAAGCCTTCCCGCCTTACCGTGGTGGTCCAAACGGGCGGCACTCAGGACGGGGATTATCTTCCTCAGAAGCCACCATTTGGAGGTCCGTTTCGTTGATGGTAGATATTCGCCAAGTAGCGCACTGGGCAGTGGCTCGATACTGGAATCCAGAGGACCACCCAGACGCTGTTCAAGACGTGGCGACCGCACTACTTGAAGCCGAAAGCGCAATCAACAAAGCCCGCAAACCACTCCCATACGCTAAGGCTATCGCCTGCCATGTGATGTTTCAGATTCTTAACGATGATAGAGAACAGCAAACACGTGGCACATTTTCCGATCACCGTATTGCTGATGTTGGCTCGGACAACCGGGCTGTGCGGCCTGACGCACCAGGAGATTTAGTGCTAAGCGATCGCATACCTTTGAGGGTGTGCGGTGCCCTACAAGCCCACAACGCATGAACAACGCAGACGAAAGAATACTCCACGTGCCCTGTCGAATAGACCGAGCGCATGCGCCCAGGGATACGGCCGACGCTGGCAGAAAGTGCGACTAATGCAATTGGCAAGACAACCGCTGTGCGAACGTTGCAAAGCTCGTGGCTGGGTAGAACCTGCCACGGACGTTCACCACATCAAGCCGATGTGCGCCGGCGGGCGTCAGAGCTTCGACAACCTTCAAAGTCTCTGTCATTCCTGCCACAGCAGCGCAACACGCCAGCAGCATAGACAGGGGAAGGGGCGGTAAAATCTCTAGCACCGTGGCGGATGTAGAGCGTAGTCCAAGACGCGCGTGTTTTTTCGTCATTCTGGGGGAAAAGGGCCAATGGCTGGGAAGGGATCGCCAAAAACGCCGACACGTATCCTGAAAATGCGTGCTAGTCCGGTAGCAAAACGGCGTATGAACGAGCCAGAACCGACGAAGGGCGCTCCAAGCTGCCCGGGGTGGTTGGACCGGGAAGCGAAAGCCGAGTGGAAGCGTTTGGTATCTGAACTGACGGCAGTGGGCATCCTGACGGTGGTGGATCGGGCGGCGTTGGCGATTATGTGCCAGTCGTGGTCTGACTATTGTGCTGCCCAGGCGGCGGTTGCGGAGGATGGGAAGACCTGTATAAGCCCGAAGGGGTATGTTGCGAAGAATCCGATGGTCACGATCATGAATGAGGCGTCCGAGCGCTGGCGCAAGCTGGCTTTGCAGTTCGGTTTGACGCCTTCAGCGCGGGCGGGGCTGGCGAAGCCGAGGGATAACCCGGAGGAGAATCGTGGCAAAGGTGCGAAGTTTTTCAAACGTGGCTGATGTTGCAAAGTCATGGGGCGGCACAATGACTTTTGCTATGCACATGAAAGGGCTTTGGCTACCAACCTGGCCTCCGCTCAGAGAGCGGGTGACAATAGATTTCCCCGTGACGCGGTGTTCTTTTGACGCCGTCGTTAAAGATGTTACGTATCTTGCTAGCCCAGATGATGTTATAGCAGATTGTGTGTTTTCGCGGTGCGGCCCTATGACGGTTGAAGATAGGGGTTGGTGGGCGCATCTACGCTGGTGGGCGTTGCGGATGTATTGGTTTGGGCGGGCCCTGTTCAGGGGAGAAAGGGTTTTAAAGCGTGGCTAATGAGCCAGAAAAATGTCTATTTCCAGGGTGCGACCGAAAGGCGAATGCTTGCTGGTGTGGGCCAGAGAGAGGCTGGGTTTCTTCATGCCTTAAACATCAGGAAGAATGCTGCCCGGAATCAACTTTTGTACAGTGTGGGCATATGGGCGTGCCGGATCTTGCAAAATCATATAGTCATTATGTTGAAACGGCGAACTGGGGTATACACTTTTACCGCAATCGGTTTGGCGGGAACCTTCACCAGAGCGTTCTCTTTGAAGCGGAGGGTTGGTATGTACCTACTTTGTTTGGATTGCAAGCGCCCCATTTGGATGCGGGGCCCATAGAACTCGCGGACATTACTGATGATGCGATTCGCGGCAAGGCGTACATGACAAAAGCTTACCGGACTCATAGAGGATGGAAATTCGAGTTTGTATTGAGCGGGGGGTGTGCCGCACGAGAAGGCTTTGACTTAGCTTTGGCTAATTTTGGCGTGAAGGAATTTAAGCCTACATCAAAAGCATAATAAGTGGGAGCGCCGAGTGGGGGCACTTGACGACATCATCCAACTGATTCCGGGCTACGATCCTGTAGCCACGGCGGGGGACTGCTGGTTTGATAAGGGGGCGGCACAACTCGCACTCGATTTTTTCCCTGAATGTCTGAGGCACGTCAAGGGGGAACTCGGCCCATCCGCAGAATTTCCTAATGGCCAGCCGTTTATTTTGGAACCTGAGCAGCAAGCCATTGTTGCGAACATATTCGGTTGGAAACGCCCTGATGGCATGCGGCGCTACCGCGTCGTCTTTATCCTCGTGCCACGCAAGAACGGGAAAACGACCTTCGCTGCGGGCATTGTCGATTATGTATTGTTCTGCGATGACGAACCCGGTGCTGAAATATACTCGGCAGCGGCGGACCGCGAGCAAGCGGCGTTGGTGTTTCAGCAAGCGGCGGGGATGGTTCGGCAGTGTCCGGAACTGAATAGCCGGGCGACGATTTACAAAAAGAGCATTGTCCTTAAGAATCACACTGCGTCATATCAGCCAATCAGTCATGAGGCGAATACAAAGTGGGGCTTCAACACACACTGTTTTATTGCTGATGAGGTTCATGCGCATAAGACACGCGACTTGATAGATGCCCTGGAGACCTCCACGGGGGCGCGACGGCAGCCGCTTGAAGTGCTCATCACCACGATAGACTACGACCATCCGAGTATTTGCAACGAAAAACAGCTATATGCAGAGCAGGTTCGTGATGGAATAATTAACAACCCTTCGTTCCTGCCCGTTATTCATGTTACGGCGCGGGATGCTGATTGGCGGGATGAAAAGGTTTGGGCGGCCGCGAACCCGAACCTGGGCGTAAGCCTGAAATTATCGTACCTGCGCGAGGAGTTTCAAAAGGCGGTGGAATCACCGGCCTTTGAGAACACGTTCAAGCGATTTCACTTGAATATGAAGACGGAACAAGCCGTTCGCTGGCTCAACATGGAACGATGGAATGCGTGCGATGGCGCGGTTAATGCCGCCGCACTCGTTGGGCATACTTGTTATGCGGGTCTTGATCTGGCGAGTACTGAGGATATTGCAGCCTTTGTGCTTTTCTTCCCCGATGCGGATAACGCTATCCTGCCGTTCTTCTGGCTCCCAGGCGACAATGCCCATAAGCGGGAACGGAAAGACCGGGTGCCTTATGAGACCTGGGCACGACAGGACTTGATTGAACTAACTCCTGGCAACGTGACTGACTACACATTTATACGCAGGCGAATCAACGAAATAGCAAAACTCTATGATTTGCGTGAGATCGCCTATGATCCTTGGAACGCAAGGCATTTTGCTCAACAGTTGCAAGATGAGGACGGCCTTGTTGTGCTGGAGTTTCGCCAGGGCTGGCAAACAATGAGCGAGCCTTGTAAGCGACTTGAAGTCCTGATTAAGGGCGGGCAACTGCGTCACGGGGGACACCCAGTTCTACGTTGGATGGCCAGCAATGTAACCGTGAAAGCGAACCCCGATGACAACTTGCGATTCGACAAAGCAAAAAGCAGCGAGAAAATCGACGGCATGGTCGCACTCACAATGGCTGTTGGTTGCGCCATGCAGCATACGAAGCGGAAAGGAAGCGTCTATGAAACGCGGGGACTGGTGAGTGCATGAAGGCAAAAGGAATCATTCCATGGATTGTGGCTGGTGTGGCGCTGATTTTGATTGGCGTTGGCACGGGGATGGTTTATACGCCCGCTGGACTGATAAGCGTCGGCATGTTGTTGTGGGTTGATTTGGCACTTCGGAGCCATGGGAAATGAGCGTATTAGGGAACTTGCTCGGCGCGCCATCGGTTTACGTATCAGATTCAGAAGGCTGGCTGGTTGATTGGCTGTCGGGAACAAAGAGCGATGCCGGCATACGCGTAACGCCGACTTCGGCAATGGCTTTATCAGCATATTTCGCTTGCCTGCGAAACATTGCTGAGGATCTTGGCAAGTTACCCCTGTTTGTCTATGAACGGATGGAGCCACGAGGCAAGAGACGAATGCCAGAACACCGAGTATACAAGCTTGTTCATGACGAACCAAATCCTACCATGACTGCGATGGCGTTACGTGAAACGATGACGGGGCATGCAATGGGATGGGGCGGTGGCTTTGCAGAGATTCAACGGGATGGTGGCGGGCGGCCACTCTGGCTCAATGGCCCAATACATCCCAGTCGCATCAAAATAGTGCGGGAATACGATGCAAATAGGAAAACAAACAGGTTGGTTTATCACATCAGAAGCGATGACATCATCACCAAAGATATTGCCATCCCACAGGCTGATATGATTCACCTCCACGGCTTCGGCGGGGATGGATGCAGCGGATATGCCCTATCCGTTTTAGCAAAGAACGCCATCGGCCTCGGGCTGGCGACGGAAAAGTTCGGCAGCCGGTTTTTCGCCCATGGCACACACATGAGCGGGGTACTGCAACATCCTGGAGAATTAAGCCCAGAAGCTCAAGACCACTTGCGGGAGTCATGGATAAAATTATATGGGGGCACAGAGAATGCACTGAAGCCCGCGATCTTGGAAGAGGGAATGGAATGGAAGTCTATGGGTATCCCGCCGGAGGAGGCGCAGTTTCTTCAGACTCGTCATCTTCAGGTTGAAGAGATTTGCCGCGCATTTAGGATGCCGCCCCACAAGATACAACATTTGCTGCGGGCCACGTTTTCCAATATCTCACATCAGGCAATTGAATATGTATCAGACACGCTCATGCCATGGGCTGTTCGCTGGGAACAGGAACTCAAACGAAAACTTCTGCCCGACGAACCAACGCTTTTTGTTGAACATCTCTTTGCGGGATTGCTGCGGGGCGACCCGCGCGAGCGTGCGGAGTTCTACGCAAAGCGATTTCTGACAGGTTCGTTGAGTCCTAATGACATTCGAGAATATGAAAACGAGAACTCGACTGGGCCTGCCGGGGATGTTTATTTTGTACAAGGCCAGATGGTTCCAGTTGAAAGCCTTGTCGGTAGTGGTGTAGGTGGCGAGAATTCGGTGGATGCGCCCGGCGCAGAGGTAGAGCGGCGAAACCGCAGCCTGATTCGCCAGGCGCATTTGCCCTTGTTTGAAGATGCGATGCTCCGGGTTGTTACGAAGGCGACGAAAGCAACTGAGCGGGCGGCGAAGCGGTTTGGTAATGATGCAGGCGAGTTTGGTGCGTGGCTGGACAAGTTCTTTGCGGAGCATCGAAGCTATGTTGTTTCTGTGTTGACGTCACCAGCGCTTGCATACGCAGCGCTTCTGACTGATGGGCGCGAAGTCGAAAGTATCATTGCGCAGACGGTTTCTGAATATGCGGGTTTACACATAAACAGTGAAAAGACAGTTATCCAGCTTGCCTATGATATGCCGCTTGGCATTGCGGGGGCTTGGGTACCGCACCGGCCAGGGGGATTGCCAGCGTCAGCCGCAGCGATCATACTCGACCGGATTGAGGGGGTTTTGAAGGATGCCACAGCCAAGGATAAATGAAATGAAAGTATTATCACAAACTAATGCAGCTCGCGCCCGGTGTGCGGCGCAGCATTTCGGCCCATGGGCGATTGAGCCTTATTGGTTCCTGCAAGCTGTGGCAGCGGTTAAGGCGGGAACAATGCAGCCAATTGCTGGATCTGATGACGGAGGAGATTTGGCGGACACTTCGGCGGGCTATGAAACTGATGGGAATGGTATAGCACAGATTGGCATCTACGGGCACATGACGAAGGGGCAAAGTAAATATGGGGGCACATCTACCGTAAGAACCCGAATAAAAGTGCGAAAGGCGGTGAGAGATGATTCTGTCCAGGCGATACTTCTGCACATTGACTCCCCTGGAGGGACGGTGGCGGGGACTGCTGAGCTTGCCGATGACATTGCTCGGGCGGGTCAACAAAAAACAATCTACGCCTATGTTGAAGACTTTGGAGCCTCGGCGGCGTATTGGCTCGCCAGTCAAACGAGCCGAATCAGTGCGAACCGAACAGCCCTGATAGGTAGCATCGGAATTCTCGCCATACTGGATGACACCTCGGGAAGATATGAAGAGGCGGGGATCAAGGTACACATTGTCAGCACGGGGCCATACAAGGGCGCATTTGTTGATGGAGCGCCCATAACCGAGGAACATCTTGACTATGCCCAGGAAATGATTGATGACATGAATGCACATTTCTTACAAGCCATCAAGCAAGGTAGGCAAATGTCCCTATCGGCTGTAAAGAAACTCGCCGATGGACGGGTCCATATTGCAGCGAAGGCGAAGGAATTGGGCCTGATTGACGCTGTAGAGTCTCTGGACGAGACGGTTGATCGCTTGCGAAAGGTGGTTCGCAAGCAGACTTCGCAGACGCGGGCCACATCGCAGCGCTTGCGAATGATGACACTAAAAACATAATCGCGCAGAGTCGCGTAACGAAGGGCGGCAGGTGCCCCGCAGAGCCGGGCGCAGACTGCAAGGCGAAGTGACGGATTCTTTTAGGAGAAGGGAAACATGAACATTAACGAACTACGTAAAGCAAAGCTGGAGGCAGTAGAACAGGCGCAGGCCATACAGGCTGGCGCTGCGGCCGGCGAACGCGAATTGACGGAAGACGAGGCGGGCAAGATTGACGAATTGCTCGACCAGGCTGGCGGCTATGAAGCTCAGGCTGCCGAGCTTGAAAAGGCAGAAGTCCGTCAGACGCGATTGATTGCTGCGGTGCAGGATGTAAACGCCCCGCGCCCCCCGGCCGTTGAACTCGGTCAGCCAAGCCAACCGGGAGCGGACGTTGTTGTAGGCCGCGATCTGTGGGAAGACGATCCGACCCGGGGGTTTGCGACATACAACGATTTCTGTACCTCCGTGAGGATGGCCTATCGGCCAGGTGGTGCCGGCGTGGACGATCGACTACTTCGTATTCAATCTGCGGCGCAGGGTGCAAACCTTGAATCTGGTGCAGAGGCCGGCTTCTTAAGTCCGCCCGAATACACCAATCGAATCTACGCGCGTGCGATGGAGATTCTGCCAATACTCGCGCAATGCGACAAACTTACGCTGAAGGGCAACTCAGTCACGGTCAATGCATCAGTTGACTATGACCGGAGCGGTACCACACAGCGCTACGGCGGAATTGTCGTCTACTATGTGGCCGAAGCAGGACAGATCACGCGGAGTAGCCTGAAGTTCCATCAGGTGAATTTGAAGCTCAACAAGGTCGCGGCTCTGGCCTACGCAACGGAGGAAGAATTGGCGGATGTAGCGAACTATGGCGCGCGATTGCTCGATAAGATGGCCATAGGCATCGCAGATACCATGGTGGAAGGCGTCATGTTCGGAACGGGCGTCGGCCAGCCTCTCGGAGCCTTCAAGTGTGATGCTTGTATTTCTACAGTCAAAGAGACTGGACAAGCCGCCGACACTATCATCTTCCTCAACATCATCGCGATGAGTGCTAATGTGTGGGCACCGAGCGCGGGCAAAGTCAACTGGTATTACAACCAGGAGTGCTTGCCGCAGCTTCGTACGATGGTGATCGAAATTGGTGCGGGCGGTGTCCCCTTGTGGTTGCCGGGCAATATTGTTGCAGGCGCACCTTCAACACTTGACGGTAGGCCAATTTTCGCAACAGATCATTGCGAAAAACTCGGCGATGCAGGCGACATTGTGCTTGGTGACTTCAGCCAATATTTACTGGCGACCAAAGGCACTGTCCAAACGGCCATTTCGATCCATCTACGATTCGACTATGACGAAACGGCCTTCAAGAGCACGTTTCGATATGACGGTCGCCCTGCGTGGCTGCGGTCACTTAAACCGCGAAAAGGGGCAACAGCAAAGCGTGTGAGCCCATTCGTTAAATTGGCAGTGCGCGCGTAAGAACAGGAACTAAACATTCGTTCAGGAGGAGTTAACGATGGCTGCAAACTTGCATTGCCTGGAAGAAATGCAGATTCACCCCATTTTTCCGGCCGTTGTTGCGGATGATGCGGATGATGACACGATGCAGACGGGTGATTACATATCACTCAAAAACTACGGCAAGTGCCTGATTTTGATTGCTTACGGCGATGGCAGCGCGACAACTGGCGACATCACTGTAACGCTCTATCAAAGCACTGATGTGGCTAATAGCCAGGGGGATGCTAAAGCCCTTAACTGCTTGGTAACGGGCCGTATTTATGAGAAGGTCAACGGCACCACTCTGGCAGCTGTAGGTCAGTGGACGAAGGTTACTCAGAGCACGGCTGATGAGGTCTATGATGATACCGATTCCGGCGAAGAACTCGGCATGATTGCCCTCGAAGTAAAGCCAAGCGATCTGGATGTAACCAACGGTTTTGATTGTATTCGTTGCGATCTGACGGCCATCACGAGCGCAAAGATCGCATGTGCCCTCTACATTCTCATGGACCCGAAGTATCCGGCAGCGCCCGATCTGATGTTATCGGCACTTGCCGACTGAGTTCGATAGAAGGGCAGGAACGGGGGGGCCTTCATTTGGCCCCCACCACCTGCATAAACCCGTAAAACACGGAAGGAAAAGAAAATGGGCCAGAAACTAGCAAAGACGGAACTGTTTGCACATTGGCTGGGGGGCACTCTCGTGCTTGCCGACCAGGGCCTTTCCACTGGTCGTCGAATCTGGGTGCATTCAGCAACAGGTACAGACGCTGGGGGCTATGGGGCGAACCCGGATGCTCCGTTGGCAACGCTTGATGAGGCTGTCGGGCTTTGCACTGACAACAAGGGCGACATCATTTACGTGATGCCGGGCCACAGCGAAGACCTGGCCGCGGCTGGCGAGCTTGCCGATCTGGACAAGGACGGGATCATCATCCAGGGTCTTGGTGTTGGCGCAGACCGCCCGACGTTTACGCTCAGCCACGCTGACGCGCAGATAACTGTAGACGGGGCGAGTATCACAATTCACAACATCCACGTTGCCTCTGCGGTTGCCGACTGTGTCCAAGCGCTTGATGTAGGCGGCGGGGCAGACGGTCTAACAATCGACGAGTGTGAGTTTGAAGATGGCGGAAGTGATATCACTGAGCTGATAGATGCCATCAAGATTGCAACCGGGTGCAACGATGTTACGATTCGCAACAGTCGCTTCCTGACGCAAGAGGGCGGCACAATCACAAGCGCCATTACCTTTGAGGGCACTCACGACAATTGCCGCATCGAAGGGAACTACATCAACGGCGATCACGGCACGGCAGGGATCGTTGGCACGGCTGGCACCGGCACGCGACTGTTGATTGCAAACAACTGGATCAAAACCAAGGACGGCGAGCCCGGTATCGAACTGAAGTCCGACACCACGGGTGTTATCTCCGACAATCGAATCGAGACGAGCGGCATGGGCGATCCGGACCTTGCCATCGTCGCGGCCGACTGTTCGTGGTTCAGAAACTTTGCGAACGTCACTGACGGCAAGGCCGATGAGCTAATCGGCGCAATCGAAACGGGCAGCGTTGAGGGCAAGGTAGATAGCGTGGGGACGCTCGTATCTACGGCCGACTCTAAAGTGGTATCAGCCCACGTTATCACAGACAGCAAGGTAGTCTCTGCTCACGTAGTCACCGATTCGACGGCAGTATCCGCGCATGTTGTGACGGATGCTGCACTATCAGTGGCGGATAGTAAGGTAGTTTCCGCTCATGTGGTGACTGATTCAAAGGTCGTATCGGCTCACGTGGTGACAGACAGCACAGCAGTGTCTGCGCACGTCGTAACTGATGCTGCCATATCCGTAGCGGATAGTAAAATCGTTAGTGCCCATGTTGTCACTGATGCCGCTATCTCTGTTGCCGATAGCAAAGTTGTGTCGACTCATGTGGTCACAGACAGCAAGGTTATTTCTGCCCATGTGGTGTCCGATGCGGCCATTTCGGTTGCCGACAGCAAGGTAGTGAGCGCCCACGTAATTACCGATTCGAAGGTTGTTTCTGCCCATGTCGTTACGGATTCCACGGCAGTCTCGGCACACGTGGTAACGGACGCGGCTATTTCAGTGGCGGATAGCAAAGTCGTGTCAGCGCATGTGATTACTGATTCTAAAGTTGTTTCGGCGCATGTAGCAACCGACGCTGACATAGCTGTCATAGAGAGTTGGGATGTGCGTACGGTTAAGAAGGCCGGCATGACGCTTGATGGCGGAACTCAAGTAGATACGTTTGCTGTTGCCAACGGCCCCATCGAGTTGATCGGACTCGTATGCACCTTAACGGAAGCTGTTAGCGCGAATGCCTGTGCATTCAAATGGCAGAGCGACCCGACTATCGGGGCCGGCCAGGCCGATCTTTGCGGCACAGTTGACGTCAACGGCTTTCAAATTGGCGACCACATTTCCATCACCGGCACGTCGGGAGACGCTGCTGTACGTGGAGCAAACGGCACTGCCGTCGGCAATATGTGCAGCAATAGCGCGATTGTAATGCCGGGCGGGATTGACGCTGTTTTTGCCGATGCCAGCCCAACTTCGGGTATAGCAGACGTATATCTGGTGTACCGTCCGCTTTCCTCGACAGCAGTAGTAACAGCACCATAATGAAAATTGCCCACTATGTCGGTTTTGGCCCGAATCGCAGCGGTCTCTATGAGGCCGCACGGGACATGCTGCGCGGTGACTTGGAATACGGCCATGATGCTGTCATGGTAGACGTCGGCGTCACGAAGGATGGTGGCAGTCGAGAGCCTGCCACGGTCGGGAGTATCGATGATCGCGCAGGATTTCGCATCAAAACCGTCTCCTGGCAATCGGCGCTCGATGCAGACGTGATCGTGGCGCATACCGGCATAGATGATTCGTGGGTCGTGCAGAGCCAGGCTCCGATGGTCTGGCTCTTGCATGGCCGCCCACTGGACGCATTCCGTCCTGAGCAGAATCGCGGGCGGCGCAGCTATTCCATCATGGGGGAGGTAGCGCAGTGGCCGCGTGTGCGGGCTATGCTGACGCTCTGGCGCGAGCATGTCGAGTACTGGCAGGTGATGATGCCGCCGGAAAAGTTGGTATTGATTGATGATCCGCCGATTGACAAGCAGCGGTTCAGCCCGCAAGGGCCACGGTATGAGATCCCGGCACGGTATCGAGGCGAGACCAATGTGCTTATTGCCGATAGCTGGCGCGATGATGTGGACACCTTTGAGGTCGCGAATAGCACATATCATGCTGCAAAGACCATCCCCGGTGTTAGGGTTCATTTCTGCGCGATGGAGTTCCCGCTTGATGAGAATGGCCGGGCGACACCAACCGGGCCGTGGACGCATTTACTGGATGCTTACAAGCAGGTGGGCGTTCTCGGCGAAGTCTTTGCGCGGTTGGGTGACATGCAGAATCATTACCGGGCAATGGACGTTCTCTTGACTCCTCACGTTATCGCTACTCGGACGCTGCTGGAGCCGATGGCTTGCGGGGTTTATATTATTGGTGCGCCCGAGAATCGGTGGGCGACTGCTACTGCGAATCCAGCGAGCGCAAAGTCTATGACTACGGCACTGGCAGAGGCGGTCCGGCGCATTCGTTGCGGTGAGTTTACGCGCGAGACGGATGTTGGCAAGGTCTGCGGCTTGGCTACGTACGCTGCCCGCATTAACCACGTATATGAGGCGGCGGTCGAAGGCCGGCCAATGAACGAGGTACACATACCGATGGAGGGATCCAATGGCAACACAAGTGAAGAAAGTTTACGACGCGATTACGCTGCTTGCGTCGGGTGTGCGCACTGATACTAGCACGGGCACCACGGCAGTGCGACTGCCAAAGGGGATGCAAGGCCTGGCATTCATTCTGGATGTGACGGCGGCGGCCATGGATGCGGGGGATAAGCTGGATGTCTACATCCAGACGAAACTGGACGGCACTAATTGGGTGGACGTCCAGCGATTCACGCAGCTGCTCGGCACTGGGGGCGCAAAGCGCTACTATGCCAAAATCACGGCTGGCGCGGCAATGACGGAGTTCGAGAACGCTACCGGACTTGGGGAGCACAACGTCCGCAACCTGATAGGTGATGATTGGCGTGTCCGATATGACGTTACTGACACGGGCACAGATGATGCGAGTTTCACATTCTCGGTAATTACTTGTCCAATGTAAGGGAGGAAAGTCAAAATGGCAATCGTTGTGGTACCAAAGCATCAGACAATCGGCTTGAGGACGTATGAGTGTTTTCTTCAGGAAACTGCCGAGAAGATAAACGAAGAAGCGCAGGCGCGGGGCGAAGTGCATCTATCTTGGATAATCATTGATGGCATCGTATTCCCCACGATTCTTGAAACTGGCCAAATTATTACGGGGATACGAACCGCCGCTGTGCATAGTTCCTGTGATAGCCCCACAATCCTGGAAATAGAAGCCTTGGTATACAGGCTCAAATCCGAAAACAAGGGAGTGCAAAATGGCAGTTAAAACCTTCTACCGGAAAATGCCTGGTGGCTACACGGTTGTCACCGAAAAGAGTTATACACCGGGGGATGTATTCTATGTGGATTCCGGCAATGCTAACGGTTCGGACCAGGCCGGTTTCGGGGTCAATACCGACAACCCTTTTGCCACCCTTGACTATGCGATCGGCCAATGCACGGCCGACAATGGCGATGTGATTATCGTTCTCCCTGGTCATACGGAAGATTTGGGGGCTGCGGCAAAGGTTGACTGTGACGTGGCGGGGATTACCATTATGGGACTCGGGCAGGGTAGTGACCGGCCCCGCATTGACCTGGACGCTACCGATGCGGGCGTGCTTGTGGGCGCGAGCAACATCCATATTGAGAACATCACAATCCGTCCGAGCGTGAATAACGTTGTCATTGGCATGGACATCGAGGCCGGGATAACGGGCACGAAAATAGAATCCTGTGAATGGATGATCGGCGAGACGGCGGCGACGGACGAATGCCTCATTCATATCGACATCAAGGCTGCCTGTCATGACACGCGAATCACTAACTGCCTGTTTCGTTCCGATGATGGCAGCGCTCCGGCGGTGGGCATAAAGCTGACTGGTGCGAGTCATCGGGCAATGATACGCAACAACACTTTCATGGGACCGTTCTCGACGGCGGCCGTCAACGGCATAACGGCACTGAGTGAAGATATTTTGATAGCGGACAACTTCATGAAAGTGGCGGATGGGGAGCCCGGGATCGAATTGTTTACGGGCACAACGGGAATGATTATCAACAACATCATGGATTCAACGGGTATCGTGGCGGATAGCGCAATTGTAGCAGATGCCTGTGGCTGGATACTCAATTTCGTAGCGACGGCGGACGGCGGTGCATATGCCGTTGTTGGCACGCAAAGTGCATAACTTTACGAGGAAGGAGTTGGAAGATGGCTATATCAACCGTGTATGCGGCGAGAGTTACTACGACGGAAACTGTGACGACCGGGACACCGGCGGCGACCAATGCCAATAGTGCTGTTAAGCACGATCAATATGACACAGATGTTACGCTCATTGCTGGGTCCAGCCCGCCAGGGACCATATGTGCCTATTTTCTTCAGGCGTTGACTGCCGGCACGGCGACGATTGACCTGACGGCTCTGACGGGGACAAACGATGGTGCCATAGACGGGACAGGCCTAAAGGTTCAGGTGCTCAAGATGAAGAACCTGGGCGCGAACGTGATGAGTATTACGTTCGGTGCCGCCAACCCATACAACCTGGTTGGCAGTGATTTCAAAATTACCCTGGCACAGGACCAGGAAGTCACGATTTACGGTAATGATGCGACACCTGATATTGCTGCCGGGGCAAAAAACATGGATCTGGCAGGCACAACTACACAGACGGCAGAAATCAGCATAGTCATGGGTTGATTGAGGGCTGGATTATGGGCCTGAGACTGAAGGTAGCGCCGGCGTGTGAGCCGATAAGCCTGAATGAGGCGAAGCTCCATCTGCGTGTGGATGATACTGCGAGCGATACGCTTATTTCGCGCCTGATTCGGACAGCCAGAGTGTCCGCCGAATTGTTTGTCAATCAGCAACTCGTGACCGCCACATGGGAATACACGCTGAATGCCTTTGCGAACGTGATCCCGTTGCCACGTCCACCGCTGCAATCTGTCAGTAGCATCACCTATATTGATAACAACGGCGATACGCAGACCGTTTCGACTGATGTCTACGAGGTGGATGTGAGCAGCCTTATAGGGCGGGTCTATCTGGCGTACGGACAGTCGTGGCCGACAACGCGCAATGAAATCAACGCAGTGACCATCACGTTCAAAAGCGGGCACGTTACGAAGTTTACAGCGGATACTAGCGCGGACGTTATTACCTGGTCCAACCGCACACCGGCAGATGATGAGACCTATGCGCTGACAAATAGCGGAGGGATAAGTGGTGCATTGCCGGCAGGTTTGGCGCTGGCTACCACATACTATACGATCAATTCAACGGGCCAGACATGCCAGCTTGCTACAAGTTCCGGCGGCTCTGCTGTAGATATCACCGATACGGGAACGGGGACGCATTTCCTGGGCGAAGTACCGGACAATATCAGGGAAGCAATGCTTCTCTATATCGCTCATTGGCACGAAAACCGGGAAGCTGTCATAACGGGAACTATTGCATCTGAACTACCTGCGGCAGCCAAAAGCTTGCTGTGGCTAGGAAGGATTGCGGAGGCGAGATGAGAAGCCGAACTAATAATGAGGTTTCCAAACTTGGACAGCAGTTATCTACTTACATTCGCTTGCGTGGCTTAAACAAGTTCTGGTTCCGCAAATGGATCGGCATGTTGTTCGTTCGTTTTGGGCTCTGGATTGTCGGTGTGAACGTTGAGATAGAGGGTGAGCAATGAGGGCTGGCAAACTCAGGCATCGCCTTGCAATCCAGGAACCGGTCGAAACTCGTGACGACCATGGGGGCATCACGCGAACCTGGAGCACCGTGGCTACTGTCTGGGGGTCAATCGAAACGCTGACTGGCCGCGAACTGTATGAAGCACAGCAGGTAGAGGCGCGGGCTACCGTGCGGATTCGCATACGCTCTTATAGTGGCCTGAGTCCGCTACATCGCCTTGTGTTTACGGAGGTTTGATAATGCCAGATTTGATTTGTGAGGTCTGTAATTCAACGGACAACATCGGCACCTATCAGGGTTATGGCCTTAATCAGATTCTCTGCGGCGAATGCGCCGGCGAAATTGTGGCCGCGCAGAATGCAAAGGAGCGCGAGATCCTGGAAGCCAACAGGGCGGCAATTCTGCAAGTGATTATTGCAAAGAAGCAAGCAATGCTGGAGGCGGTTCGTGGCGTTTGATGATAACAAACGGTATATCAATAACGTCCTGGGCAGTGACGTCAATAACGGCCAGGCGGAGGGGGCCGGGAATGCCTGGGCCACACTCCAGAAGGGCGTTGACGAGCAGGAAACGGCGGCTGGCGACCTCACAATCTACGTCAAGAATACGGACACCGACTATACCTTGACTGCCAGCTTGGTCTTCGATGTGGCACTTACAAACCTGGGTTGGCTCATTGGCTACACAGACACAATAGACGATGGTGGGCAGCCGACAATAGACAAGACCGGAGCCGTGAACTATCTGTTTGATATGTCAGCGCTATGGAATTTCGCCACTAACTGGGACATTCGGAACTTCATCCTGGACGGTGCAGATACGGGTGGTGTCTATTCCGGGCAGCGGAGTGTATTCCGGGATATGGAGATACAAAATTGTGGGGGTTCTGGCATAAAATTGGGGCACTATTCCTGGTTGTTCAGCATTTACAGTCATAACAATGCGAGGAACTATGACATTGGCAACGGATGCCATCTGATGGGTTGTTATTCTTACTATAGTACGACTTTTGCCGGATTCTATATTGGTAGTTCCTGCTCTCTCGTTGAATGCTTTTCGTCAACAGATGCCACGTACGGCTTTCGTGGCATAGGTGCTTATACAATGTACACGAACTGTCTCGCATACGGGGCACGTGCGAATGATGGTTTTCAGCTTGCCTATCGGAATACCGCGCTTAACTGTATTGCGGCCAGTAATTCCGGATACGGGTTTAGGGCTTCGTCTTCTATGGGCCTTGCTGTCCATTGTGACGCATTCAACAACGGAACCGGCCAATATAGCGCGCTGAATGATGAAATTGACTGTTATGAAGTTGACCCGGAATTTGTAGATCCAGACAACCATGATTTCCGCGTCGGTGAGAACATGCAGGCGGCCGGGTTCCCCGGCATGGTCCCCGGCCTACATGCAAGTGCGATCGGCTATATGGACATCGGAGGCTTGCAGCGTAAAGAACTTCGTTCGGCGGACCTTGCCGCTGTGGGCAATGTTATTGAGGGCGTAGACAGAGGCGACGGCGAGGTCGGCACCTACCATGAAGCAACGGAATCTGAAGTAGTCTACCTTGTGGGTTTTGGGGAAGACGGCACGGCGAAGACAGGCAATGTGGTTTTGCCTGCCGTGACGGTTGTTTGGACGGGGACAGGATTCGGTGCGGATGGAACGGAGTATGAGGGGACGCTTGGTGGATTCCCGGGCGAACCTTCACTCGCGGTTGTCGCCGACAGCAGTAGCCAGATAACGGCGACAGTTGACGGCGATTCGGGCGTTACGAACAGGCTTTACTATCGCAAATCAGGCCAGGCGTCCTGGACAGCCGGCGAGACGCGCTCAGGCGATGGTGACATCACACAGACGGGGTTAACGGCTGGTACGTCCTACAGCTTTGTTGCTGTGTCTACGTCCGCTGTAGGCGACATCTATGGCCTGCCATCAGCGGCATTGAATCTGCTTGTTACCGGCGAGACGCAGAAAATTTACAACATCGAGGCGATTCTCGACACTGAGGAACGCGGTGCGGAAATGGTGCTACTCTGCTCAATTGATATGGACTAATGGCAAAGATAGTTGACATTTCGATATTGGGTGATAAGCAACTTCAGCGCAAGCTGCGCCGGCTGGCAACACAAGTGCAGAAGAAGATTGTCAAGAAAGCGTTACGGGAAGCTGGTCGGCCAGTTCTCGCAGCCGCTCAGCAGAAAGCGCCGGTAGGCAAAAGCGGGCGACTGAAGAAATCCTTGAAATTGCGGGCGCGCAAGCAGCGCCGAGGGGAATTCGGGGTTGAAATCAGAACGGGCACACGCACAGAATTGGGCATTGCTGCCGATGCTTCTGGTTTTTACCCCATGTCAATTGAATATGGTTTTACCCATGCGCGCTCAGGCCAGAAGGTGCCAGCACAATCGTTTCTACGCGCGGCGATAGACGAAAACGCGCGAAAAGCGAAGACTATTATCATATCAGAAGTCCGCGTTGGTCTTACCCGCGAGGCAATGAAACCATGAGCAACATCGAAGTGGCGCTCTACTACCAAGTTGTTCACACGTCTGGCATAACTGACATTATCAGTACGCGTTTCTATGCTGCGGGGGATGTGCCCCAAAGCCCCGAATTTCCATACGCAACATTCCAGAAAATCAGTAATGTCCACAATCATTCGCAGGGGGCAGCTTCAACACTTGCACAGGCACGCTATCAGATAGACTGCTGGGCGGAAATGGAGAAAGGCGCGTTTGTCTTAAGTGAAGCCTTTCGAGCTGCCTTCGGGCAATACCGCGGCGACATGGGGGAAACAGGCAATACAACGCCGGCGCGGGTGATGTTCCTACAGAACGACCAGAACGATTTCACCGTCCCGACTGGCGGCAAGCAACGTGGTAAACACCGGGTGACTATGGATTTCATTATCGCTTACGTGGAGGTTTAGACAGCTTTTCTTTGCGGGGCGTTGGGGTCTCATGAACCTCGACCTCACAAGGTAAACAAGAGGCTTCCGGCCGTATACGGACGGTTGGAAGCCTCTTTTGTTTGCGCCCCGCTAATTTCAATACCGCAAAAGGAGGTAAGGACAATGGCAGGACCAACGGTAGATGTTTTTGTAGGCACGACAGTGGCTTTCGCTACCAGCACCTTCGCCAGCGAATTAGTGGATATGGCCTGGGATTGGTCGCGTCCGGAAGTGGAAGTTACTCATCAGGGTTCTACTAGTGCCATGGAGTTCGTCGGTGCCGATCTCTATGACCCCGGCACATTGACGTTGACTTGTCATTTTAATGCCGATACTGACGTGCCCGCCTACGGAGGCGCTGTTGAGGTAATCACGATCACCTGGCCGAGTACGGGTACCTCAGTAGTAAGTGGCGTCATTACCGGCTATTCAGGTACGTATACACTGAATGAAAAAATGGTGCAAGATGTTGTTGTGAAGCTCAGCGGAGCAATTGCGATCACTGCGGCCTAATGAAAGGAAACACAATGTCTGACGAAGCTGTATGTCGACAAGTTCAGCCTGAGCCCGTTGTTGAGGAAGAATCGCCAGTGCTGGATGGTCAGACCATTCTTGATGCGCAGGACCTTGCCATCGTAAAGGTTGATGTGCCTGAATGGCCTTGCCCGGTTTATGTTCGGGTGCTTTCAGGCATTGAACGCGACAACTGGGAGCAATGCGTCGAAAAGGCGAAACAAAACAAAGATGGAATGGACAATCTTGATGTTCTGGCTGGCCTTGTAATCAGAACCGTTTGTGATGAGGTTGGCAACCGCCTGTTCGCCGATGAACAGACTGAAGCGCTGAAGGAGAAAAACTCAACAGTGCTAATTCGTCTGGCGGCGGCGGCGCAAAAACTCAACGCCCTTTCGGTTGCTGACATTGAAGGTATGGTGGGAAACTCAGAAGGCGGCCGGAGCGATTCTTCTGGTTCAAGTTGACATTAGCACTTGGTCATCGCTCGGTCGCCGAAACTCAACAATGTATTGATGCGCGCGAGTTTGCAGAATGGCGGGCATTCAATCAGATATATCCGATCGGTCTTGACCGCGCGGATTATCACGCTGCGTTGATAGCCTGGATAACTGCCTTAGCGCATTCAGGCAAAGGTCGAAAGCCTAGGTTTGAGGTTTTCATGCCGGAGTTCGGCGGTCCGAAAAAGGAGAGCCGCCCTGTGCCGAAACCAGAAGAAATGGAAGCTCAGTTTATGGAGGTTGCTAAAGCACATCCAGGAATGTTCATATTCAAGCAAAAGGGTGATAGCTGATGGCTACTATAGCCACATTGGCTGTTGCGCTGACAATGAAAACCCGCAAGTTTGAGCGTGGGTTAAAACGCACAAGCCGAAGTTTTCAGCAGTTTGGGCGTCAGCTTACGGTCATGGGTGCAGGCATAACGCTGGCATTTGCAGGGGCCTTGAAATCATTTGCGGATTATGGCGACGAGATTGCCAAGATGGCACGGCGGACGGGCCTCTCCGTTCAGGCCGTTGCCAAATTGGGATATATTGCAAAAATCAGTGGCGCTGATATTGGCGGTCTTGAAAAAGCTGTGCGCCGAATGGCCCGCAGCATTTCCGATGCCAAGGACGGATTGACAACTTATATGCGCGCCTTTGAGCGTGTCGGCTTAAACGCAGAAGAATTAGCCCGGCTGTCTCCCGAACAAGCCTTCATGAGGATCGCTCGAGCTATAGCAGCCACAGAAGACCCGCTCGTAAGAGCCGCCGCAGCACAGGAAATCTTCGGGCGTTCGGGCACAATGCTCATTCCCATGTTCGATCTTGGTGCTCAAGGAATAGAAACCTTAATTGCACGATTAAACAAACTGGGTGGTGTTCTCGACCAAGAAACAACTGTGAAAGCTGAACAACTTACTGACGCCATTGTCGATCTGGCTCTTGGTATCAAAGGTGTCGCAACAGAAATAGCAACGAATTTGGATATCCGTTTCGAAACATTAAGTGACACCATCGCTGACAATATAGAAAAAATCCGAATGTGGATTCGTGAACACAAGAATATGCTTATAACAACGGCCAAGAGTGGCATAGGACTTTTGGTAATTGGGGGCGCATTAAGTATGGTTGGTTTAGGCATGCACAGCCTCGCCATAATTACCGCTGGCTTAGTAAAAGGTATAGTTCTGTTGGCAAAAGCGATCAGGGTTTTAGGGGTAGCATTGACATGGCTGGTAGCACATCCCCTTGTCCTGGCGATAGTGGCTGGCGTACTGCTTGGTGTGGCAATTACCAAACTGCTCGACAAATTGGGACTGACACACAGCATCCTCGAAGATTGGGCTGAGGAGAACCGGCGAGCGAAAAGGGAAGTAGACGAGCTGACCAGCAGCATAAAGGATATGGATAATGTATTGAAAAATCAGCAGAGGTCATTCGCAAACAGCAGAACAGAAGTTGATCATTTGATTGAGGCAGAAAAAGAACTCGGCAGGATTTCTGAGGCATTGGCTCGGGCGGGTGAAAGAGACCGGCTTAAGGGCGGTATTAGTACTAAGCGAGATCGCGGGATTAGAGGTCTTGGTATGGATTTGGCGCGGCCAGCGGCGTTGGAGGCAGGAACCGTTGGCGCATATCAAGCAACAATTACGGGGCCAGTTTACAAATCCATGCAGAGTGCCATGGACATAGTCGCAAAAGAAAGCCAGAAGCAAACCCCGTTATTACAGTTATCAGTTACCCAAATGCAAGCCATATTAGAGCGCGAACTTCCTAAACCCATACGCATTCCATTCTTTTGAATGAGCTTATAATGGCAGCGATAAGCGTTAGAGAAATCTCAAAGGAAGTCGCGGCGCGAAAGACTGTTGACGGCGGTTTGGCGTCTACGCATGTTTATGTTGTTGTCTGTTCAAAGGTGTCAGATGGCCCAGAGGCCGCATGTGATGCTTATACACTACCGCAGCCTGGCGATGCGCATGAGACTGCCGTAAATCTCTATGTGAGTCGCATATATGCCCGGCCGACAGAAGACCGCAAAATCTTTCATGTCTACGTGGAATATGAGACCCCGACGCATCGGACATTGCAACCTAATCCGCTTGATGATCCAGTGCATATAAGTTGGGGTACATGGGTAAGGAGCGAACCAACATACCATGACAATGCTACCCCGGCGGGTGCCCTTCTTAATAGCGCAGAAGACCCGTACGATCCACCGCTTATGGGTGACGTATATGAATCAACCGTCACAATCATTCGCAATGAACTGGTCTATAATCCTGTGACAGCACAGGGTTACAAGGGGGCGGTCAACAGTGATTCCACAACAATCGCTGGTTATCCCGTAACCGCCCGTGAGGCAATGGTTGTGCGATGGGATGCTACTACTCAGGAACGAAACGGGTATGACTATTGGCAAGTGACCTATGAAGTGGTCATCCGGGAAACGCGCGTGGTTGCTGACGATACTATCACTGGCTGGGATCGAAGCGCCGTTGACCTGGGGCTTAATACTCTGAAAGCTGGCACGGTAGCCCGAATTCAGATAGAAGATGGTGCCCAAAAAAAGGTTGATGTTACTACGCCACAGTTGTTAGACAAAAGTGGGGACGTTCTTGATAAAGGCGGGACTCCGCGATACAACACATGGCGCGTAGCAGACGAGAAAGTGTTTGCTGCTTTGGGATTGAACATATGAGTGGCGTGCAATTTGACAGACAGTCGGCGCAGCGAATATCCGATGCGGTTCGCAAGGTCGAGAAAATGCCTGCCCGCGTTATTGAACCGCGCCAACGAACTATGATTCTAACTCCAGAACCTGCTTGGATGCTTAAAGCTCAGGAGGCGATGGGTGCTAATGACACGGGGTACAGTGCCAAGTATCTGGAGGCTGATGGGACTGAAGGCACAGCAATAACGGTTCGCAGGCCTAATGGGATATACATTTCCAGTGGCGATGTGGGGTTCTTAGGCAAGGATTCGAGCGGGCAGTGGATATTCATTCCAGCCAATATGCGCGAGGAAGCCAACATGCCTCTTGTAATTGAGGTGCGGACAAGCGACCCGGGCGCGCCTGTTACTGGGCAGGAATGGCTTAGGAGTGATTTGTAATGGCGTTGAGCTATAGTGTGCAGCTCAAAGGCGAATATGGGAATTGGAATAATGATAATGATTTGGCAATTTGGGGACGGTGCAGTGCTGCCCATGCGAATATCACCATACCAAACTATCGAGTTAACACATTGGCAGTGCCCCTTATTGATACAGAAATGAGTGACTATGACGGCATACAGCAAGCTGCATACTGGCATGCAGGATTAACGCGCCGGCGGGTTTATGATGGCACAAATAGCAAAGCTCTATCGTTATTAGTGGAAGGCCTCTCTTCGCCCGTGCCGGGCATGACTGAAATTTGGCAACCAGGTTCTGTGAACATAGTCATCGCCAATTTAGGCGGAGATTTTGCCCAAGGAAATGGTTCGCGCGATTTGATGCTTCACCATTATAGCGCGGGGCAGACCACTTATCTTATAGGACAGGTTGTTATTAATGTTCATCCGCAGTTGTACTGGCGGCGAGATGTGGAGCGGTGGGACATTATTATGAGGGATCATGATGATTGTTTTCTACGATTTAGTTTGAACGATACGGGCACTGTCAAGGATGGCAAACTATTCGTGGACCCTACTGGCACTTACGCAATAGCCGACTGTGATGCAACGGGTTGTGTAAATACTAATTCCTGCACATTGAGTGCGACAGCTACGTGTGATGTCAAAATATTGGGGTTCAATTGACGCCTGATAAAACATTCCTCGACGGCCAGCAGGACGCCTGGATCAAGGCCATCCGCGAGAACCTCGCGCGCATCGCAACCCGTTTGGACACGATCGAGATCTACCTCCGGAATCATCTCGCCCACGTGGACAAGCGCTTGCGCGCCGTCGAGCAGCATCAGAAATACCGGGCTGGTATCAGCAGGGGCGGGGCGGCAATGATCGGCCTGATTTCCGGGGCGCTCGTGGTCGGTGCCCAGCTTCTCGGCTTGATTATCTGGTATGTGAGTCACTAGAAATGCAAGACGACGTCGCCACACCTTGACAGCCACACATGGATATCGTATACTGCTGCTGGAGGTGGAAATGTCTGGCGACAATTCTGTGTATTCCACGCACCTCATTAGGCGTTCAGCGGTTCATTTACAGGTTTCGGTTTGCATGCATTTGCTGGCCGCAGTAAACGACCGGCCGTGGAATGGCAGGGAGCCCCGGCTTGTTCTTTTTACTGACTATTCGACGGGCTCAGCGAAAAGCGAATATCGCTTCCGGTATTCTGATACTGGCTGGCAACGTGGCGTGTATGATTTGGCCGGGGGCTCTTTGCAGGAAGTTCAAGCATACCCCTCGAAAGATTTTCATGTGCTAAACCTCAACATTGAGGAACAGGAGTGGCAGGATTCGCGGGTTTGTAGCATCTGCGGGAAAAGAGCGGATGAATGCCCTTGCATAAAAGCAACAGCAACCCCGCGCATCACAACGCCTTGACATGCCGGCCTTTACAATGCAACCCCAAAAGGCCACGATCCCCCCAAGAAGAAAACGCATTTGCTAAAGATTTTTCCCCCTTCCGCAACACTCGCCCTGACAAAGGCTTATGCCAATCCTGAAAACTTTCTTGTCAATTCCCTGCGAACAGTGTTGACTCGTGCCTGCATATGTGCTATCATGTAGGCATGGACAGGGAAGGGAAAAACAGGGGACAGGAAAGAGAGGGCGGGAAGATGGAGGGGTCGGCCACACAGGTTGCATGGGCAAAGACGTTGAGAAGTGGTGCGCTCGCTGGGATGGCTAATTACAGCGAACGCGTGTTAAGCGACGAGCACTTGCCCCGAATGCTTGCTGATATGTGGTTGCCGCCCATTACCCGCAAACAGCTTACTGAGCTACGCAACCTCGTAGCCGCGCAGCAGAGTGCGTCCTGGTGGATTGATAATGGTAATCTGCCGGCCTACTATTTAATAGCTGTCGCGCGCAACACCGATGAACGTGAGAGCCTGATAGTAGCCGATGAGCGCATCCGCGATGCAGATAGGGCGGCACGAATACGCAAACAGGAGGGCTGAGGGATGGCATACGCAGAAGATTGGAAGACTACACATACCATACTCGGTTGCGCTGAATGTAGGTTTGCCGACGCCAAGAGTCTCAACGTTGGTCCCTGTTGTCAACACGTTACTATGCTTGATGTAGGGGACGATGGAGTCTGCAAGACCCGCGCGGAGAAGAAAGAGCCGAAGAGTCAGATTAGGAGGGCTGAGGGATGTATAAGGTAACAGTAAGAAGCGCACAGGGAGAGCACCGGGAAGTGTCTGGGCGGTGTCGCACTAAGGCTAATGGATTCGCTACGGCCGCGCGACTGTTCAACCGCGCAGACTGGGAAGGCACGGGCTGGACTGGAGTCGGCCTGAGCAACACGATAGCACTCATCAAGGACGGCGTTTACGCGGCGGTGCAGTTTTCCCAGCCCGTTGCTACTGGCGGGGACACGTTATCGGATTCCTATATTGTCAGTGTCGAACTGGAGGGTTGCTGATATGGACGAGCAGGAAAAGCAGGAAATGAGGGCGTATTTTGAGGCAGGGGATGAGGAAATCGCGCGCCGGGAAGGCGAGCCCGACACGTTGCGGAAAGCCCAGACGGCCTGTGAAGAAGCGGGCTGGCACCGGCTGACCGCAATCGAAAAGCTTACTGCGAGGGGCTGGCACCGCCGCGCCGCAGAATACTTTGTCGAAGACGCTTTCGACGCAAAATCGAGGGGCTAATTATGGCAGGACACACACCAGAGCCGTGGACAATTGAAGAATGGACTTCTGGTCAGGAATTGTGGTTCGCCGAGGCGCTATGAGCTTCGGTATCGGGGATTTAACAGCCGCCATCGCCAAGGCGGAAAGGAGGATCGAATGATTAGAAAACGCGGTTTTACATTGATTGAAATGCTGGTAGCCTTAGCATTAGGCATGATAATCATTGGCATTACTGTGGCTGTGTTCAGCCAGGCTTCGCGGCTTTTCAGGCTGTCCCAGGCCAAGATACGCGCCCTCAATAACGCACAGGCAGCCCTTACTTTTATCGAAGCGGATCTGACAGGCGCTTTTATCTCAACAGCAACGGCCGATCATCCTTTTGTAGGAATCAATGACGGGGATGCTGAACAACGCGGAATAGACAACGATAACAGCGGGGTATTCGATGATGACAATTATGACTTTACCTGTGACGGCGCGGGGCTTTATGATTATTTAAGTCTCAAACCTGATTATCGCTACCGTTCGGGAATGGAGCTGAATTCTGCATCTCAATATTCGTATGGGCTCGATGGATTGTCGGCAAAGACAACACACGTACTCTACTATGTGACACAAGACCGGCAGGTGGGGGAATATACAGTAGGCCGGCTCATACGTTACGTGTGGGATTTTGATGTATCTCGCCCGTTATCCGTGTTTGATCCGCTTGATTACAGAACTTATTGGGTGGACGATCCTGGCAACTCCGATCCGAGGATTCGCCAAAACGTTTTAGCGTTCGGTGTTGTGCGGTTTCGTCTGCGGTACTTTGATGGAAGTAGCTGGTCTGATTCCTGGGATAGTTCCCTCAATCCGAACCTGGGAACGCTGCCGGATGTCGTACATGTGGAGCTGGATGTGATTGACAGCAGGGGCGTGTTGGCAGATGCGCCGAATGAGCCTTACCGCCTTTCACGACTTTTAGAAATAGGAATGTAATGAACAAGCAAATCGCTGAAGGCTGGGTTGCCACAACTGAGCGGGCGGAGTCGAGCTATGGCCTGCTGGTCTACGTCGCGGAGCAATGCGAGCACGGACAGGACATCGCCCACAGCATTCACGAGGCGATCGCTTGTGGACTGCTTCAGGCGGTCCGTGCTGAACGGAGACACACGCAGGAACAGGCTGCCCGTGAAATGGGCGTGACGCTTTCTGCGGTTGCCAAATGGGAGTCAGGCGTCAATGCACCGCGCGGGCTCTATGAACAGGCCGTCGAATGCTACGTGCTGGGAAAATCTTCGTCGATTTCGTAGAAGTGTAAAGCCTTTCTCGGCTGGCAAATGGCGATTCCTGAAAAAGTTTAGTGTTGTATCTCTGGGATAAGCAAAGGGTTCTGAAGTATTTTTCTCTGGGCGAAGATTTTTGCGAAAAATGCGTTGACATGCCCCAGGAGATACGGTATCATATAAACCATGATGGTTAAAGACATAAATAAGGAACTCGAATTGCTGGCTTGCCTTTGCGAGAAATGTGGACACAATTGGTATCCCAGAAAACCGGCACGGCCAGGCACGTGCCCGAAATGCGGTTGTGCTACTTGGGATTATTACAGGGATGTAGAAGACAACGAGTGATATGAATCAAACCACCGCACTTGGCCTCGTTTTTGCTTGTCCCAGTTGTCAGCAGTTAAAAACTCGCAGCACATTTTATAGGCGTAGCGAGAATCCGAGCAAGCTTCATTTTCCCTGTAAGACATGCTTTAGGGCTGACGTAAGACGCAGATACTACGCGAACCATGAAGCAAACAAAGAGCGGAAGAGGATTCAAACACGTAACCGGTACTGGGAGAGTTCGGCTAAGCGTAAGGCAATAATTGCGAATGTCCGCCGTTGGCTCAGAGAGCACAAGGGCGCTAACAGTGCGCAGTCGAAGTTGCGTCGGTGGGTGAAAGAAGGGTTAATAACGCGACCTACTTGTTGCTCTCGGTGCGGAATCGCAGGGGGAGTAGATGGGCATCATCGTGATTACGTGGAGAATAGCCATCCCTTTGATGTTGTCTGGCTGTGCCGGCGTTGCCACAAGAAGGAACATAGCGATAATCCAGCACCTGTCAATGTCTGAACTTTACAACACAAAGGACCTGCAAAATGCTCCACGGAAGTAGACATACAATCTGCGTAACCACTGGCCTTAGCGATATGCTGAGGCCGTTTTTATCGGGAGGGCGCTTATATGAAGTTTGAAATTAAGGCACAGTCGTCTGGCAATGTTCTGTTTAGCGCCGAGATTGGGAGCTTGAAACTTGCAATCGAGGCCGCGGTGCGCCAGGGCGCTGACCTCCAGGGCGCTTACCTCCAGGGCGCTGACCTCCAGGGCGCTGACCTCCAGGGCGCTGACCTCCAGGGCGCTGACCTCCAGGGCGCTGACCTCCAGGGCGCTGACCTCCAGG
>SDBU01001041.1_pt1 | contig 40778 bp, 71 predicted proteins | sample 2277071 | NCBI WGS metagenome assembly SDBU01 (sample SAMN10397929, study PRJNA504765) | marine sediment metagenome | isolation source: marine sediment core GS08_GC12, 126 cmbsf | place: Arctic Ocean: Gakkel Ridge, Loki's castle | collected 2008 | reverse complement strand
GTATAAGAGTAATCACCGATTCTTTCACTATCGGCGTTTGTAGTGTATTTAGCAGCCCAGGCTTCGAGAGCCATAGCAGAAGCTAGTATTATTGAACCGGTCGTAGTATAAAAATAAGTTAATTCCTCATCAGTAAACACAGCATCAGAAGTTGGATTGATATCCGTGTCCCCTATTGTAAGGCGTATTTTACCGACAGTCGTTGTAATATCATAAGTCCAGGTGCTCATTCTGTGAACCTCCTGCATATAAATCTGGCTAAGGGAAGGCGAGATGACTGAAGTCTTGAAATAGCTATCCTGCCGATTTTGATTTTAAGGTTAGTCCACTGACAATATTGAGCGACAAAGGAATCTGTAATCACCATCGTCTCAGAGAATACTTTAAGATGTATTGCCCCTATAGTCTTCACGAAGACATCCGTGATTGACATGGCGGCTTCAGCGATTGGCTTCCCGACTGCTTTACTTATCGCGTCCGCTATGGTCTGGGTATCCGCCAGAGCTCGGACAAAGGTAACCGCCCGGGCAAAAGTGTCAGCCAGGCTAAAGGATTCGGCCTTATTAAGAGCCGGTGCCTTCACCACCGAATCGGCCAGAGCGAAAGATGCCTCAGCCTGAATAATCACTGGCCCTTTGATTATCGAATCCGCTAGACTGAATGCCGCTTCGGCTTTGTAAAGTCCTGCATCTTTCAGGATTGCATCTGCTAAGGCAAGGGTATCAGCTAACGCTTTAGCGTGGGCTGTACCTGCTGAATATACAAGCGTTAATTCTGGTGGGGCAAAACTAGCGTGATCCCATGATGATTCCTCCCTGAAAACAGAGCCAGCATTAGTAGAATTGTTTGCGTGGTCGTCCCAGAAGTAAACCATATCGTCAGTAGCATCACCCGTCCAACCATTATCATATATCTCCTGAGCAAGAGTCTTAATTTCAGGGGTGTCGTAAGAGACTCCTGAAGTATGAGTAGCAATGGCATTGTAGTTAACACTGGCAATAGTCCTGTTATTATTGTTTGCCCCGCCGACATCTGTGCCCCTTCTGCCCTGATAATTTGCTAATGTTCCAAAGGTAGCAGGGGAGTTTGTTAGTTCACCAATAAGTACTGAGTTGACAGTATTTGCACTCCGTGTATTCCTGGCAACAAGAGCGATTTTACAACCGTTTTCAAAGGTAGCTCCAGCAGGAACATTAATATTGAGAAATTTCATACCTCCACCCAGGTATCGAAAAGTGGCACTAAAATAACCAGCAGACTGCTGGGCATTTGTGAGCAAAATAGTCCAAGCACTGCCGTTATCATAGACTATACAATCATCAGTAGAGGCAGCTACGGAAACAATAACAGTGGGGTCAATCCTGATGAGCCCCTTAACAGGTCGGACTTCCTTTGTGAGTACATTCCTCACAGCTGTTATTCTTTCCGTTAAGACTCCATCCTTGACTGTCGCTTCTACCTCAAGCTCACCATCATCATCAAAGGCTCTGGTTCTTATGGGTAATCTACCTGTAACTCTAAAAGTCGCTTCAAACGGTAACTGGCTTACGCTATGCCTGAAACTTACCCTTTCATTACTTGGTATTATCTCAAAAGGTATGTCAGGAGTCAGCCTTTCAATGGTGCTAACTTCACCCGACTCCTTATCCCTGAAGGTTATCTTTTGACCTTCTACTGTTAATTCATAGGGTGCCGCAGTTAAATGCCTACCATCCCAGTGGAGGTCAATGTCTTTCCACTGTTCCCCTCTATCCTGGTAGTCGTCCTTATAGTGCTTGGCACCCCTTGAAATCACAGGCGAAAAGAAATGACGACCATCCTTGATGCCCAAGTCATAGACTTTACCCGTTCTGGTTCTTTTCTCTATTACTTCTGGCATCAGACTCCTAACTAGCTCCAAAAGTCACTGTCCAGGTTATCTGAAGTGTATCGGCTGCGGCTTTATTAACCACGGCAAAGTCAGCATAGGTCATTAAGGTGGTGTTGTTATCAGCCCTCAAGATGCCAGCTTCTGTAATAGCTCCTGTTCCATCACCAGCCGCCCAATCACCTACATAAACCACATCGTTATCAGCAGCACCGCCACCCTGAGTAGTGGAAGTCAGAGCATTTCGGTCTAAGCTCACGGCCAAGCCGGTCGAGGCCGAAGTCTGCCCAGAACCGGTACCAACCGCCATATAGCCGATAGCCGCCTCTCCCTGGTCACTCATCTGGTCAGCTACATGAGCATCCAACAGCTCAGTAATAGTATTATGGATTATCCGCTCTTCCTTGAGTTTACCATCTGGGCCAAAGAGCTTTAAGGAAAGCTCGCCCTTCAGTCCTTGCCCACTGTGAAAATGTTGGTCTGATTCTATTCTCATTTCTAACCTCCCGGCTATCTTTTATTTCACCATCTGGCCCCTTGAGTACCAAGCGCATCTTATCACTCGCTCCAAGATTATCCTTCATCCTATGCCTCCTGTATTTCTAACCAAACTTTGACATTATCCCCGCCAGAGACATCTTTGGCACTGCCTGATATCCGAGTTCCTTTATTGAAGATATGCTCGGTTCCGGACATAGCCGCCTCTCCCTGTCTCTTAATGCCATCGAACTGAATCTCATCAAAGAATGTAGCCCCACTATCATCGCTGAGTCGCAGTTTATACCATTCGCTTGTTGACGGTTCCACGCTAAAACCAACTATCCTGAAAGGGTTATCCCTGCTGGCCGCGCTGAGTAATTCCGTGTCTGCTCCGTAAGTATTGGCTGCACCTGTGTTGACCGTAATGCCAGTGAAGTTATTAGGAAGGATTTCGATATCGAAATGACCGCGGATATTAAGCCATTGCGAATCGCCAATCTCATCGTCAACATCTCTGGTATTATCGAAGAAGTGGATATTCTTGAAGTGCTGGTCATTACCAGAGTCAATATCTATCCCCAATGCACAACCATGAATGAAGATATTGTCAAAGAGATTACCATCAGCTCCGGCATTATGAACCCAGATACCGCTTGCACAATCATCAATATGGATATTCTCATAATGGGTCCGGGCCCCGAGAACATTCAGCCCAATGGTCTGTGCTACATTCCCAAGAATATCAATATCAGTAGCTTTGCCATCATCGCCGTTCAACCACAGGCCGACACCGGGTCCAGTATGACCAGTCCCATCTATGCGAAGCCGATTTGCTCTGGCTCCATCAGCCCACAGTAAAAGACCATTATCGGCCGCAACCGGAACGATAGTCACATCTTGGACAACTGATAATCCCTCAAGCCTGAGAACACAACTGGCTGTAACATGAGTGTTCGTAAAAATAACGAAGTCCCGGTGGCTTCCCTGAACCACTATATTTTGAGTCCAGGTTGGCTGACCTGTCTGGTTGATATCGTAGGTACCGGGAGCGAACAGAACTAACGTCAGAGCATTGGCATCTGCAGAGCAAGCATTGAAAGCAGCGGCCGGAGTAGTGTAAGCAGTCCGCCAGGATAAACCATCAGCCCCGGTCCCATCCGGAGAGACATGGAGAGTAGCCGTATATGCTCTGCCGAGGCCGGCATGCCCGAGCATATCTTCCTGACGCTCGATGATTTTTAATCGCCTTTCCTCTGTCGCTATGGTCATGCGTAATCCCTCTGTTGCCGATACATTGCCCGCCAGTCTTGAGCTGACAAGGCTTCATCAGCCACAATCAGCCGGGGAAGTGGGCCTTGATAGAAGTTGGCATCCTTAGAATATCTAACGCCCATAACCAAGTCCTGAGTTGTCGCTTCAGGGTCAATCAGAACATCAGATACGGTAGTCACCGGCTCGCCATAACGGTAGAAATAAGCAGTATCTCCGATTCGGCTAATTCCGAAATGGAATAGTGTCCCTGGAGTCCACCCGATTGAATAAGCACCTGTCCTCACCGTAGCTCCGCCGGCGTGATGGTGCCTGAGAGTTAAGTAATTCAATCCTGCGGCCTGGGTTAGATAAACTTCCCACCCACCGACACTCAATTCATATCGAGCTATGACTATCTGTGAGAACTCATTTACTGTCCAGTTAATCCAACCGCCTACGCTAAAGTCACCACTGGTAAAGCCTAAGTCCGCGCAGTCGGCATTGAGGCATTGGGCATAGTCACCGCTGCCTAAGCCACCTAAAGTCAGGGACATCTTACCACTAGCTAAAGCACTCCATACCGGGGCGCCGACTAGCGTAACAGGATGATGGGGCTTGGCCACGTCTTGGGTTATAACGCCGATACCCTCCCGGAAAGGGATGTCTAAAAGCATTCGCCGGTTATATCCAAGATTATCGTAAAGGATTGTCATCTATACCTCGTAAAACACTTCCCAGACATAAGCTCTATTCGTACCGGCTGTTTTCTCCACTGTCACTCGAATGCCGAACCTGGTCGGCTTTAACAAGACTGATAATAAAAGGTTGACAGGTACTCCGACCACCGGCTCGTTATCATCCCTGACCCATCCACCGGCAGCCACATTCCGGTAGTAAGTCCGGATAACAACCGTCTCTGTGACGGTGTGATTTGTAAAATTGATATTGAACCAAAGCGGCTTATAGACTCCGGCCGGAGCATTGTTGATATAGACATTCTGCTCGGTACCGTCAGTGGTTAATTCCCCACCTGTTTCCTCCAGGATAGCTTCGGCTTCGACCAAAGCAGCGATAGCGTCTACATCGGCCTGGAGGTCGGCAACATCAATTATCAGCCCATCAATCAGGGCGTCAATGATTACAAGAATGGCTAAAAGTGCCGTGTCATCATACGGATTGCTTACGCCATCCCCACCACTCATGGTAAAGTTTCCTCACTGATTGATAAGGCAGCCGTTCCGCTTGCGCTTATGCCATAAATATCGCCCTTGAAAAGATTTGGGGTCCCCATGTGGTAAGTGCTTCCATAAGTTGTCAGCGTCTTGCCAGAGCCGAGAACGGCATCTGTCCCCAATGCAATAGAGACAGCCTCAGATGGGTCACTGAGATTAACTATGTCTACGCCCTCTCTGGCAGGATTTGCGGCCAGTATTATTCCTGAGACTGCCGGTGCTACAATAGCCGTGGGAGTTTCACCTTCAATGGTATGTATTCTCTTATCAGGCATCAGGTACATCTCCATCGGCTAATACACCGTGTACGGTAAAATATGAAGGCCACTTTTCAGCACCAACCCGGATACATTCTGGCTGCGTACAACGCCTCAACACTCTGTAAGGGCAATTAACAGCTACGCAATATAAAATATTTAACGGTATTCTATTTGGCATAATTCTCCTACTTGAATGTCACTGTGAAGTTACCGACAAAATCAGTAAATACCATATGGATACCAGTTTCCATTTCGCAGTCATATAAAAAGGTCAGTGGCTGGCATGATATCTGGACGGCCGACGTCAGAAGGAGAGTACCAATTAATGTTCCTCCAACATCTACTCCATCATAGATAGGAACGCTACCGACCGTGGTCATGCCGTTAAAAACTATAGAATGAAGCACGCAGGGTCGAGGACAAACCGTGCCTGTTCCTGTAACATTAAGTTTATCCCAAGGAAAGTCTACTGCTGGATTTGGCATATTTACCTCCAAAGTTCAGCCGGGGTCCGGGGGAAAGGAGTATAACCCCCTCGCCCCGACAAGCTAGAATTTACCACTCCTTTTAGGCTAAATAGCCTCCCATGTATGTAGCTCTCCAATCTAATGGAGCGGAACCAAAGACCAGGCGAACTCGATAGAATATGTTGTCAGTAACGAAGTCACCCGACATCGGACTGATTGCTCCACCACCAACGGTTACCTTGTCACTCGCTTTCATGGCAATCTCCGGCCTCTCATGCCCCGTCAGATGAGCTGCTTCTATGGCAGCAATATCGTTCGGGTCAGAGAACAGGTACCATTGCGTATGCTGGTCATTGCCGGTGTTGACGATTGGTAGATACTTGTCAACAATCAGCGTCAGTCCCAGCTGAGATACCACATTGTTGGTCGGATAGGGTACACCAGCTACACCAGTTGCCACATGCTTGGTTGCTGAGGTCAATATCTGACGAGCCGTGAACTCAAGCGCCGGTGGGACCACAAGGTATTTCGGTGTCGCCAGAATGGGCTCGCCACCCTCATCGGTAAACATATTCATTTGCTGGACACCGACTTCAAGGGCATTGATGGATAGAAGCGTGGCGGCCGCATTGACACCCACTTGGTAGAGATTGGCATTAGCAGCATGGGCTCCAACATCGCTGGCATATATGGTCGTGACTACTCGATGCTCAGTTCTCATGGCTGCCATCGCAAACCGATTAGGAGTATCCTTCAGAGCGCCCAGGTCATCATTTATCATGGTTTCCCACGAGATATCGAACTGGCGTCCGTATTTCCTGACACTTATAGGGTACCTTTCTTCCTCGCGGTCACTGGCCAAGTATTCTCCCTTCTGCGCTACTTCGGCAAGATACTGGTCGCCACCGTGCATGGCGAACCTGTATCCACCCACTTGAGGGTAGATACGAGGTACGGTAGATTGTCTGACAAATACCTTCCAGACCGGGGGTACAGCCGTGTAGGATGCCAAGACCTGCCTGTCCAGGACATCACCAAACAGTAGAGGGAAGTCAGATGTAGTTAGTGCTTCCTGGAGTAGATACTTGATTTTGTGAGGTGGAAGGCCTCGAGCATTGGAGAGCAGATCAATAGTCTCCTTTAGTTTCTGCTCATACCCTTCGCCCTTCTGCACATCGCTAAGTGCGACATACCCATTCCAATCCTCCATGAGTTTCATTAATTCTTGTGCCATGTTAGGCACCTCCTGTAGTTTATTTTTCTTCTGGGGTCTGATTAAGGATGCGGTCTATCAGCCCCACATCGGAACGTCCCTGAGCGGTATAAGCGTTTGCCGCCGCTAAGACTCTCTGGTATTCCTCTTCCTCCAGCATCACTTCTGTCTCACACTGCTCAATCTTCATGGCAAGCACATTCTGCTTCACCAGTGTTGCACCTGATAGCTTCAGAGTTGGCAGGAAAAGGATATTGAGGATTGAGTCCTTGACGTTATATGGCACTGTGTATTCTTTCACACCACCGGTGACCGGGTTTCGAGCCTTCTCCGTGACCTGATAGTCTTCTAAGTTTAGTTTCCGCATTTCTTTTTACTCCTTTTAATTTTACTTATTCACTGGTCAAGATTAGTCCGTGTCGGCATATAATCTGACATAGCCAATACCAATGCCAACAATGTCAAACATCGGCACATAACCAATGGGTGGGTCGGTTTCTGTAACTGCCGCAATATAGCCAACTGAATTAGGATTGGCTGATGCTATGACAGCAGTGATAGCGCCGGTAGCAGCCGAGGAATTAACTCGCATCCAATGTATGGAACCGGGATTAGCTTGCATATCAAGCATAAGTTGCAACCCGACAACTCGGCTGGATGAAATATCCTCACCGCCACCAGTGCAATAGATTCCACCATCGTAGATAACCAGCAGACTCTCATCGTCCACAAAGGTTATTCCTGGCTCAATCCAGTTACTGAAGCTATAGATGCCTCCAGTCTGAACACCGGCAATTTGAGAATCAACATAGTGTAGACCTGTTGACTGACCAGCTGCCAAGATGGCTGTCCGGTGGAAACCGTAGCTATAGACTCCTGAAACAACGGTTTCATATCTCCGTTCTTCCTGCTCCGGCCACGGGGCCGCATGAACTTTAACAGCTATAACGCCACTTCCGCCAGCGACCATACTACCTAGAGCATAGCCAAAGAATACCTGATTAGCAACATTATTGATTTTGCTTATTTCAGCATCACCAAGTCCATCAGCACTCGCAGCACCAGTTAAGTTTCCAGCTCTGATATAAAGCGGGTCGCCTATCTCGATGGCAACATTGCCGGCATCGTTCTCTGCATAGACCGTAAGATTCCAGATGCCTTCGGTATCGAGGGCAACATATTCAGTCGCTATAGCATCTTCAAAAGCTACACCGACTAAGTTACCATAAGTGGTAGGCACTCCGGCATCACATACGATAACCGGGTCTCCTTTATTCACCAATGTATCCGTTCTAAACGGATGAATCAGTTCCGTCTCAAGGACGGTTAAGTGTCGACCTTCACCGGTCGATGAGACTTCTGTCCCGGCAGTCTGGTCGCCGGGATACCTTCCTACTGTTACTCCTGGCATTTTATTGCCTCCCTATTAGTATTTTGTTTCTTTAGCGCCCGGTGACAGCAACTTCCAACTGTTCATCCGTGTATTCCGGGTGAAGTTTCTTGAAGGACTCCTTGAGTGCTTCCTTGTCCTTCTCCTGGTCTGGTTTAGAGATGCCGAGATTTTTGACCTTGCCTGATTCGGATAGTTTGGCAATATAGTCGACTTCGGCCTGTATCGCTTCCGTGATTCCATCGGCAGTCTCGGCGGACTCGAACCTCTTCAGAAGGACCTCTTTGGCAGCATCGGGTAGCTCGGCCTTATCGACAGCCTCTTTTATAGTGGCTTGTGCATCGGCTTTTGCTTTCACTTTCTCTGCCTGTTCTGCGGCTTCCTTCAGGTCATCACGCTCTTTGGTAAGAGTCGCAATCTGGTCATCCTTTTCCTTGATAAGTTCCTCGTTTTCCATTGCTTTCTTAACCTCCAGTTTTATTTCCTCCCTGACAGTAGCCTCAATAAGTTTGACTAAATCAGGGCGTCTCTCCTTTAGACCAGACAGTTCGACCAAATCAATATCCCGACTTCTGTCTGATTCGTACATTGTGACAATCCCGCCAGCTCCCGGTTCGGTTACAAAGTCAACCGACCTGGCAGCTACCAGTTTCTCTATTATCAGAGTGTCCTTGCCGTCAATCTTGCCCTTAGAAGCGCTGCCCACCGCATTGATGGAGATGCCCATTTCTGAAAGCATCTCTTTCTCTCTGAGTGAGGCTAACTTCTGCATCAACCACGGCTCGACAATCTCTGCAATACCTGTAACTGTCCCGTTCTCATCACAAACAACTTCAACTAATGTGGCTACCCAATCCTTTATTGACCTCTCCGGCCGGGCTTCATCCTCCGCTTCCGTGGGATGGTCAGCATACATCTTTTGACCTTCAAAGACTTTATAATCCCTTTTAAGCATCTCAGCAGGATAGTATCTGTCCTCGGTAGCATTAAAGCCGGCCTTGATAACGATTACAGTGGCTCTCCCTTTATCAAAGGTAGCTTCGGTCAAGGGGATGAAGTTTAATATCTCCTCACGTGTCGTGGCTTCCTGTACCCATCTCGGTATATCCGCTTCATCCACGTCGAGCTTGCGGTACTCTGCCCTTATCTTCCTCTTAACGGCAGCCAAGTCAGCCTCCGGTATAGCTACCTTCTGCCCTCTGAATCCACCAGGACTTAATGCTGCCGCTGCTCGGCCTAACTGAGCCCGGGTGACTTTCTTGTCAAGGTCTTCCCACATTCTCAGCTTCCATCCGGAGGTCTTTTCAATATCAGGGGCATAGGCATAAGCGCCGGCCGGGAACTCAACTCCATCCTCGGTCTTGATGGCTTCCTGTGTTTTAAGCCACCTGAGAGTTGATGTGGCTTCCTTAATGGCTTCTTTAGCCTTCTCTTCATCTGGCTCGGTCTCAGAAGATAAAAGTTCCTGGCAGAGTTCCAGTATCTTCTTGACCCTGACGGCGTCCTTCACCGCATTCCGCTTGCCGGCCTCCTGGATAATCTCAGCATAAATCGGCTGGAGGGATTCCATTGATTTGAATATCTTCGTTGCTAGAACCTTCTTGGGCTCGCCAAAGGTGGCAACATTATTCTTATCTACCTGGTAACTGGATTCGTATTGCTGGCCGTCAATATCAAAGATAACCCTGTCCTCAAAGACTTCCTCAACAGATAATTCCTTCGGGATAGGCGATTGCACACCTATCTTGTATTCCTTAACTAATGCCAGTTGAAGCAATTTCTGCTTTTCCTTGTTACTTAACATTGAAGCCTCCTTGGATTCCTTATTATTCCATTGAGAAAAGCACACGCCAGAGCGTTGCGTATTATCTTCATAGTCAGCCACCATGACTTCATCGCCCATACATCGAGAGATAAATTCATTTTCAGTTTCACCGGTATTAGGCTTTGGGATTGGCATGAATACCTCCGTAAATACAAAAAAAGAGGAACGGTAAACATTTCTGCCTATCGTTCCTCGATTCAGCTTGTTCTTATTCTACTTGTTAGCTATGCCGTATTACATAGGGAATATTTTATCATCAACTTGTAAGCCTACCAATTTATCAGAGAGCTTTGTAAACTTAAAGACTCTCCCGCATACTTCACACTTTTGAATCTCAAAAAGCTCTTCCATGCGAAATTGATATTTCTTATGGATGCCAATCTTGCAAAGGATTCCATAAATCATCAAGGTTCCTCCTTAATCTATTGATGCTTCTATAGCACATTCTATGTCCGTTATTGACATTCCGTGACCATCAAGAATTTCAGTAGTCTTTCCCCCTTGCCCCTTGACAGTTATCTTCTTATCCTTGAATATAATTTCTCTCCCCATTGATGCATACATTAATCTCATTAACAAAATCCCGAGGTCTATGTAGGTTTCCATCATCATTCATCTACTCCTTTTAATCTAATTTATTCCGCAGTTAGAAAAGCTCCTCCAATACCGCCTTTTGCCCCTTTGAAGTCGCCCTCTTCAACGTCAAATATTCCTACTTCATCCAGGGTCATACTACGCCCGATTTTACTAGATAGAACCTTCTCTCCTCCGTTGAGTAAGGTGACTTTATCACGAGCCCGTACATGGATAGGGTTGATTTTCTTCCTTGTCCTGATTTTCATTTTCCTGCTCCTTTTAATCCAGCTTTACCGTCCTCTCAATAGTTATAAGAGTAGGTTTGCCATCTCGCAATGTTATCTTAACAGAGCCATATTCAATAGGCCAGGTTATCTTCTCAAGTTCCTTCCTGAGCTCTTCATCTGTCATGACTTCGACTTCTTACTGAATAATAGCCACCAGCACAATTGCAGACGGGTCCTAAACTTCCAGCCCCTTAATTCCTTGAGGTATTGCTGTCCATTGCGCTTGGTCATTTGCTTGATTTTCTTGGCTAGTCGTCCGTTCATAGCTGCTCCTTATTATCTATTCAACCTTGCTGGAGCTACAGTGCATCGGCAATTCGGGTGCTGAGGCGGTGCCATAACACCACTGGTAAACGATTCGTCCCGAGGAATCATGCCCTGGGCCTCGTTTGCCAAACATTCATCACTGACATCTGAATCCCCGGCGGTTACCCATTCCTTACCATCGATGCCCATATCCTCCATATTGTCTAATGAGGCGTTACTCAAGGCGTTTGCCGTCTCAGTCCGGGCAATTAATTGACTCCGGAATTTAGACATATCGTCAAAGGTTGAACGGATTTCCCTAGACAGTCCGGGGATACCGCGCTTATTCTCGATGCCGTCAGCTATGACTCTGGCCAGCCTAGCCTTTGTTGTGTCGTCCATCTCGGTGACTAACTGAGCACCTCGTTTGGCTGCCCAGTCTACGGCCTGACTAATAGGGGGTCCCTCATAAGCAATAGGGATTCCTGCCTTCGTCTTGCCCCATGTTATCATCTCGGCCTGACCGGATATATAGATAGTGGATAGATGGCCGGATGCAAATACTTCTAACTGGTCATCAAAAGAAGCCAAGAGTGGGTCCAGAATGCCACGGGTATCGGTGCTCAGACTCTCTTTTACATTCCTGTTGTAAATAGCTTCCAACTTACTATAAGGGAAGGCATCGGCTAGGTCATTAAAATACTTAGCCATATCCCTTTCAAGCCGTCTCCGCAACCGCTTATTCTTTGGACTCTCAGGATTGGCAGGGATATCCGCCTCTAATAGTTCAATTATCTGATTAAGTTCCTGAAGGACTGTTGGCATTTTGCCCCTTTTTATAAGCTACCATCCCCTGTTCCCATATCCTTTTTGCGATTGCTTGCCTGATAGGAATGGCAAATATCACAACACTCCAAGTTACGCCGTACAGTGTGTTATACCGACTCCACCACACCAAGTCAGTTTTCCTTCTTGAATTGTAAAGTTGAATATCGCAACTCCAAACATCCTTGTGGTAAAACAACGTCCACCCAAAGAGCAATCGGACACAAAGTCGTCTATATGGTAGGCTGGGGTAATACCGAATAGAACCTTCAACAATATCCATTATTTTACCCCTTATGAGCTTTGCCGATTTTAGAACTGGCTCGGTGGATTACAGTCTTCTCTGGTAGGTCACGAGCAAAATCCGCAGGCTGACTACACGTGGAGCATACATACTCACCGGGTCTTAGCTCTCGCCCTCCGATAATCTCTCCACCGACTTCAGAGGTTCCGGTTAGAACATAAGTCGTAAAGGTGTCACACTTAATCACGTTATCGTTACCCACTCCATCGCCATACTCGACATTCTGGGCGTTGCATTCAGGAATAGAAAGAGAGCAGGTATCGCATAGGTTGACCTTTCCTATCCCGATTGTGATTGTAGTTTCCTCGGGTCCCTCATCGGGTCTTTCTGACTTTTCCGCTATGTTCGATACGTTCTGCATCGCCCATCCCTTGCAGCCATCTTCACCACAAGCACAGGGCATAGCCACCAGCCCCATCTCGGCTACCTGGCCTGGTGTCATGTCGGACCTGAAGGCATAAGCTTTCTCAAACTCTTCCTTGGTGAGCTCACAATCTACCTTCCCGGTACTCTCGCATGTCTTACACCATATCTGGACTAATCCCGCATCATATTCCTTGAAACCTTCCCCTTCGCAATCTGGACACATACTCATTTTAGTTCCTCCTTATTCCTTTATTAGTGGCTTAATAACTTCTTGTTTTTATATTTTCGTTGCATAAAAGGTCGCATAATACGACAATCAGGACACGAACATCTAGTCCACCAATGATGCCCTTCACGCTTATCTCGTTTCATTCCTCACCTCTTAGTGACTCAATTAATGTTTCCTCGCAGCGTAAAGAGGCTACCAATACTTTTCTCAAAATCTCGGTGCCGACTCATTTGCAACATAGCCCTACCATAACTCAGCCCAAAAGCCCTTTGTTGCCACTGGTCATCCACCTTGCGCTCCACGGTATACGGATAACCAACAAGCCCTTCTCTTTGTATCTCTAAAAGACACAGCTTTACTTCAACACCTGACGGCTGGATATATCGCTCCATATGTATTTGTTCAACTTCTAAACTCATTCCTCACCTACCAGTGGCTCTACGTCCCTCTCATATTTCCTGAATTGTAGGTCTGGGTCTAATATAAATAGAAACCGTTTCACCGCAAAGGCGAGAAATGCCAAGAACCGGTTTGAACAGACAGGACTGAGAGTATAGTTCTCCTGAATCCTTGAGTTAACATTGGGGAAAACACAGATTAAATCATTATCTATACCAGTTTTCCATCCAAGTGCCCAATGTACCCAACCAAGCGAAGAGCGATTGTCCCAAGAGTGGAACTGTATCCTCTTCTCCCTTATCTCTTCCTGCTTAGTCATATTACTGCTCCTTACCAAAACGACCACACTCAGGGCAGTCCTCAATTATCTTTGGTTCTTTTGGGATGACTATGAGCGACCCATTTTCCTCGGCAACCTTGAACTTACGCCCACAGTTTGGACAAGTTCTCTCTTCCATATTATAGCTCCTTATTTCTTATTGCCTCCCTTAACAGCTTAACCGCTTTCAGTATATTGGCTTCTGTAGCTGGTGCCGGAGGATTTTTCTCCAGCTCTTCCTCCATCGCAGCGATAACCTCAGCCGGATCGTCTATCCCTAAATTCATTAGAGCAACCTGCATAACTTCTGGTGAATTAGCAAACTCAGGGAATGTGGCAACTGTATCCATTATCGCCTTAGCAAATGAAGCTACGTCATAAGCGTCTATTGAAGGGAAATCCCTATCAACATACCACTTAGAGGGAGGAATGTTATTATGCGCCAGCACTATCTCATCAATATCCTGGTAGGCACCATCCCAGATTGCCTGATATGATTCGAACATCTTTAACATCGGGAGTTCTACCGTCTTGGCCGTGGCTAAATTACCAGTCGAGATATCGCCGAAATATTGCTCCGGGATACCGACTGTAGCAAACACCTGATGCTGAATCATCTTGCCATCCCGGTAAGCTGCCGAAGCACCTGACTCCGTTTTAATCGGAGTAGTATCAGAGCCTAAATTCTCCACTATAGTACTGCCAGCATTTGGAGTCTTCCCTTCAGTCACTGCCTTGATAGCTTCTACAGCCGCTGCACCACCATCTACCTTAGTCCTCCAAGCGAACCGGGCTAAGGCCAGCATGACCGCTATCCTGGAAGATAGGAATCTCCTGTACTGCTTAATCCAGTCTAAAGCCGGTAGTAATAAGGGATTACCTCTCTGTGTAGTGGTGTTATAAGTTAGATGGTAAACCAGAGCTTCATCGTTCTTTTGAACGCTCGCACCAGCACTGTCAATTCCAGGCTCGCCCTTGATATTAGTCGAACTGCGATATATAGTAGTCTCGAGCTTCCCTTGGGGAGTTGACCACGCCCTCTTATAATAAAGCACCTTCTCTTTATCATCTTGGTCAGTGATTATCTCGGTGATTTCAAGAGGGTCGATATAGCGGATAGTAGTCTTACCATTCGGCCCCAGGAATATGGCAAAATAAATCTCGCCATCAATTAGAAGTTTATCAGATGATTTCCGCTGTCCTCTAGGAGAAAGAACCGGTTTATTCTCCGGAGCGTTCCAGAAAGCCTGCAAGACATCGTTGGTTGCCTTACCTTCCTTCTCCGCATCAGGGACCGACCAGACCATACCAGTCCCAAAGGTATAGTCCGTCCATAACCGAATCGACTGCTTACCCAATGGGTCTTTTACCGCGTAGAGCCGGGATAATTTAAGGTTGGTTATCCGCTCCGCAGATGTGATAACTTCACCGGTCTGTCCACTGAGATTAATCCATCCCGCATCTTCAATCGCCAACTGGTTTTCAACCGACTGAGTGGCTTCCCTGATAATGTCCGACAGTTCGTCCCGAGGAGCAAGTTCTCTTAATCGGACGTCCTGTTTATTCTGCGGATATTCAGACCCATCTATTCTAAGTAAAGTCATATTAACTCCAATATGGTAATCCAAATCGACACCACTTCGTTACTGCCCTCCCATCCACTACATCCAAATCTTTGTGCTTCAGACATAGTAAAGCGGTATCTTTAGCCAGCACTGGGCGACCTGGGCATTGGCGCCACCAGAAAAACCACCTTACCCAAACCGAGCAGCCACTTATACTCCAGTTCATCATCGCTCCCTTTTTAATTCCTTCCCGCCGGTGGGGAATGTTGCCTTTTAGCCTCAACTTGGCTTTAGTTATGTTAAATAACTGGCTGCGTACTTCCCCGCTTTGCACGTTTTTCATCGCCTTCCGCCTCTACTGTTCCTGTGTTGGCTACCGGGCAAATCTTGGGTCGCGATACTAATTACTCTTGACCTCGCAGTGTCAAGCACCAGCTACTTAATTTATTTATAAATCCATATTGACGCCCTCTGCCTTCACAGCGTCATAAACAATAATCCTCTCTTGGGGTACCCCGGGCCCTCTCATAAATTCTAAGGCCTGAGTCAAGCTATCCACCTGATCATCATTGGCACCGTTAGGGAAGGCTGAACACTCCTCGATGAAGTCGTAGAGCCAAGGGGCACTCTCCGGAAGATAGACTCTGCCAGCTTCGATTAAAGGCGTAGCTGAATTCGCACGGGCCTCCTTACTTCCTTTTGCTGGTATCGCCAAAACTGGAAGTCGCGTATTCCTTCGCAACTCTTGAATCAAAGGGATGCCACTGGATGCATCCTCAACTATTACCCATTGGGGAAGGTCCCGGTCATATAGGGCTTCGGCTGCTCGTTTAAGTTCCGGGAATTCTACCTTTGCCCTCCAGACTCCTAGAAGATAATATCCGTTTCGGGCTTCTCCCCAGACCGTGCATACGGAATAATGGTTTCGTTCCTTATCTTTTGAAGCTATATCCCAACTATGGATTATTCTCTCGAATTGTGGCCTTAAAGAGTAATATTGCCACCATTCCCTTTTGATTATCTGACCTTCAGCAATGGTCGGATTGCCTTGATATAGGCTCTCAAAAGCCCGACCACCGATGGATGCCCTTGTGGTCATTAACTTTTCAATTGAGAACCATTCAGGCCATAATGCTTGACCATCTTTGATAGCCGGAAGATGTAAGACTTCCCATTGGTCTGATTCCGGATCTTCCTTCGCTTGCTGTAGGAGCCTGCCAACGAGGTCATCTTTATGCCACCTGGTCATCACAACTATGATTGCCGCATCAGGCTGAGCCCTGGTCCTGAATACTTGGGTGTACCAGTCCCAAGCCCTTTCTCGATAGGTAGGACTTTCCGCCTCTTCCGCATCTTTAACCGGATCGTCTATTATGCCAACATTAAAACCCCTACCTGTTAAACCTCCACCAATACCAACAGCGTAATAAGAACCGCCCTGGACTGTTCCCCATTCGTGAGCAGCTTGCCTTTCTGGTATGATAGTCTCTTGACCCCTTCTTTCAGGTCGATAACGGATTTCAGGGAATAGGGTAGTCATTTGGGACGATATGAATATATCCCTAGCTTTACGAGAATGGGTTAATGCGATACTCTCAGCATATCCTGCCTGAACTATAGAGTTAGTCGGATGTTTAGCTAAAAACCAGCAAGGGAAGCGCAATGATATGAGTTCTGACTTGCCATGCCTGGGAGGTTCCAGGACTATCAGCCGCTTAATCTCTCCCCTTTCAACAGCCTCCAATTTAGCAGCAAGCGCAATAATATGATTCGGAACCTCAAAACTTGGCATAGTATATTGGCAAAAAGGCAAAAGGTTCCTACGTGCCTGGCGCCTCTTCAGGAGCTCCTCGGCTGCGTCTACTCTTGATAATTGCTTCGAGTTGTTCGTCTGATAAGTCTGCTGTGTTGCCGATATTACCACTGTGTTCAAGCTCCTGTTTGTCACTCATTCCAAGCCAGTTCTTTGCCATGAATATAGCAGCTGCGGGGTGTTTCTCACTGAGTTTGAATAGGTTGCGTCTCAGTGCTATTTTACCCTGTACCCTATGGAGCGTAAAAAACTCCGCAAAGCTCTGTTTCTTTTCTTCCTTTAACCGGCGGGACAAAGTGTCAACTGATATGTGAAACCAGTCGGCTATCTCTAATTCAGAGCATTGGAGACCGCAGAGTTTCTCTGCCTCCTTCCAATCTATGGGCTTCTTAGGTCTACCACCATTTTTGTTATTAGGTTTTGCCATCCATCCTCACCGCCTTCTTCCCGATGTCAATAGTTTGATTTTTTACCCTTGCTCCTTATTCCTTGAGATACCTCTGTATAGTTCGCTGGCTCTTATATAATTGCCTTGCTATCTGCTTACTACTAACACCCTGCTTAGACAATTCTTGAGCTTGGTTCTCACCTTTGAATTTTGTGATGCTCCTACCATCGCCAATTATACAATCAGGAAAAGGGCAACTGAAGCAGTCATTGTGAAACTTACAACCATTTTCTACTGAAGGAATGTTTTGACTGATATTATAATCTCTTGTTACCACAATTGAACTGTTCCTTAATAGAGAAACCCCGGCCTGTTTGACCGGGCTCTCCCCATTATGCTTATTGACTAATGGACTTCCACCATTAGACGACTAACATTTTCTCTGCAACCCACTTAATAGACACTGAGGTTCGTGTTATTCTATGTATAAGGATGCGGGTGAGGATAAGCCTCCATAGTCAGTCTATCCATTTTAGCGTCTTTAACGATTCCGCCACCAATAAGCCTATACTATTACCTTTTCCCATACCTGAGTGATGATTTCACCAGAGACAAGAAGCACTCTACCACAGTCAGGGCAATCCATAAACTTCTGATTACCCATACCGCAGGAGAGTTCTTCGTTTTCTACTAAATCGCAGCGACATTCTGAGCATTCCATTTCTCTTTCCAATAGCGTTTCGCTAATTATAGACTATTCTTTTTATAATTCTTTGTCAAGTTTTGGCATCTCCTGCCTTAATAGCCCTGTATACATTGGCTGGGTGGTTTTACCTTCCGCCCACTTATGCCTTTCCCAAGCCCATTCAGCATCATTAAACGGTAACGCTTTCTTTAGATTGCCTTTAAGGAACACCGGGATACCAGCCTTATCACAGGCTTCAACTATCTCCCTGACCCACTCTATCTTGGGCGGTTTATATGGTTTTGTCTGTGAGCCTATGATTACTTGGTTAATAGTGCCTCCCAGTAGAATATCCAAATCGGGAATATTAAACCGGCCGAGCATTGGCTCAATACTCAAATAGCGTTTGCCACACTGAATACTATCAAGGGCATCAAGGGCAGGAATTAAGAGCTCTGGATTTGTTACTGTAACTCCGACATAGCAGTTCGAAGGGAAGGGGCTCCATTTAGGCAGGTTCTGAGGTTGTTTGGTCAGGAAGAAAAGGGTGTGCTGAGGGCAAGCCCTGATAACAGCTTTGACCACATCCGATAGTTTATTAAAAGGCGGTAGCCCAATCCCCACTGCTTCAGCGGGTATGACTCCATCAGGGAACAAGTTCTCCCTGCCTATAGTTCTATTTGGGTCGAACTCAGGACAATCAGTGAACAAATCGCCCATAAAGCAAACCCCAATTCGGCTTGGCTTCTTTATGTGGAGAGGGGAAAGCAGGGCTTCAGGGTATAGTGTAGGTTCAAACCCATTCGGATAATGGTTGGTGAACCGCTTTGTTATCTTCTTAGCATAGCAGTAAGTACATCCTTTCCCACAACCGGAAGTGAAGTTCCATACTTTATCCAGGTATTCTATATCGGTGTTACTGAGTCTCGGTGTTCTACTCACTTTTTGCCTCCTATATTTTTATTTTTTACCATATATTGATGGTTTTTATCTCGCCTTTTAACATCAGCCCGGAACTCTGCATAAGTTTGTCCCCTGCGCCGCCATCCTGAGATATAATTCAGAGCCCTCTTTGCCGGCCGACTTAGTAATTCATATTCTGTTAGTCCACCTTGAACCTCGTCAACTAATGCCTCGCCTGCTTCTTTGGTTGTCTTTAATCTATATGTTACCTCAGCATGGAATTCAATAGCGGTTATAAAAGGCGCTTTATAGTTCTGACTCTTCTGGGAACCTGTATATCCAGTGTCCTTATGTTCCGGCGGCCACTTCCTTTCTTCCAAATAGGGCAACCAGATAATTAACCATATCATCTCGTCCCGGGTGAACCGGATTTCTCCGGGGGAGTACCAGTCTTGGCCCGCTATATCATCACCTGCTGACCCTCTCTATTTAGACCAATTAGATGATTATATAGCCGTGGGTGGCTGACGGATAATCTCTTCTTCCAGCTTAAATATGCAGTGCAAGGTAGACATCCACACCGAGGATATAAGCCATCCCATTTTGTATAAACCTCATTTATCGGGATGCTATTCTCTGCGGTATATTTCCAAACCTCATCAGTTGACCATAGCATTATCGGATGGTATCCCCATGTTTGAGTAGATCGGGTAAACCATCTCTGAGAGCAAAACTCTATATCATCCTTAGAAGTATACGGCCCTTTTTTATTGTCATACCTCATCGCCAAAAGAGACCGTGACCTACTTTCACAAGCCTGTAGTCCTGTTATGATTGCTTGAACTCCAAGTTCTCTTTGCAGGATTAAACCGGGCTTTTCCTTGAGGTAGTGGCAGCACTTCGGAGCATTACTACCTTTACCGCTACGCTTTCTAACAGTAGGTAAACCATATTCATCAACACATTGCCAGAATGTTTTAAGAGGTTTAGTCTCATACAGGTTAAGGCTCCATTCCTTTTTCATTTTCTCCTTAAACCTAATTGTTTCAACAAACTCAACGCCAGTGTTCTCAAAGATAACTTTAACTTCTGGGTCAACATTCAAAGCCATTTTTAGGACAGCCATACTGTCCTTCCCAAACGAACAAGCTACGGCAGTATTCTTTCCGTGTCTCTCAATAGCTTGTTTAACCAAGTCTTGAGCTTCAAACATCACGACTCCTTGACTTACTCGGCGCCTTTCTCATCTCGTGGTCAATCTCTTTCAAACTCTCAGGCTTAGTCTCTAGCGTAATGTCCGGGCTATCATCAACAGGCCTCTCAATACCGGTGTCATACCACTTCTGCTGAAAACTAAACAAGTCCTGGAGTACCTGGGGATTGCTGTATAATAACAGGTCATAAAGAATCATAATTCTATATCACTCTCTACTTCGTTGCCTTAAACTTCTCACTCTCAACAAACCAGATTAAGTAACTCACTAGGACATATATACCCCACATAAAAAGAGCAAGACCCAAATTCCCTTCCCTCAAAGTCAAGATTATGCCAGCCATAATCGGTGCTGCGCCAAAGACTTTAAGTAAAAACCAAGTTCCCATCTCATTCTCCTTTCAGTTATCTGATACTTCTTCATAACGCCAATACCGCCTTTATCTCCTCGAAATCCTCGTCTGAATCATCCCAGACGAAAACGAAATCAGTTATTCCCCGGAACGCTATCAGCCACTCGTACTGCTCCGCCCTCAAATTATCCGGGCGGATTTTTAGTTCGATAACCACCAATCGCCCGGACCTCAAAAGTAGTAGGTCGGGAAAGCCGGCCGGGGAATGTATTGAATTCCAAGTGTGATAAATAAACTCAAATCCTCGGTACCGCGCTAGTTCGATAATCCGCTGCTTTAATTGTTCGTGTTTAGAACTCACATCATCTCCTTATAACATCCTGTTAAGTAGCCTTCTTGAATACTAAAAAGTAACTGTGCGATTTTCTAGCGTGTTGTTGATTAAACATATTAGGACTGATTAAAACATTCCGCGCCAAGAGTATAAATAAATCAAGGGCATAAAAACCTAACTGCGCAGCGTAGTTGATAATTGAAACGTGATTTAGGTATTGTTTACCACTCTCTATAGTATCCTGGCACTTAAAGATTAAAATTCCCCTTGGCTTTAATATTCGGTAAAACTCGGTTAATGCCTCATTGTAAAAAGTGAGTAATTCAGGTACATTCTTATAATACCCAAAGCGCTCTTTAATGATACCGGGTTTGCCATCCTTCCGGGAGCCACAAACAAAGGGTGGGTCAAAGTTTATACTGTCCAGGCAATCATTTTCAAAGGGTAGCTTCCGGCAATCACATTCTATTACCCCGGCAGTCTGTGGCTTCAGGTCGTACTTATACTTTGGCTGTGGCACATTTTTATAAAATACCCCTGTTGAATAAGTAGGGTCTAAATCAATACCGCCCGGGCAATAAAGAGTAAGTATATTATTCAATATTTCACTCTGATTTCCTGATACAGTTTCTATTAAAAACATTGTACGTTCTCCTGTTAAGTAGCTGGTATATTGGGGGTTATTTTTACTTTGATTGCTTGTGGCATACGCCAGCCGTGAGGTTCTGCTTTCAAATCAGGTCTATTCTTTATATAGCCATATTTTTCCCTAATAAAAGCACGGCACTCTTGGCGTGTCCTGAATAAAACTGGCAGACGATTATTATAAAGAATGTGCCTTGTTTCACCATCCAACCTGTTGTTACTATGCCACTCACCTGCCCATAGATTTATCATTTCCTACCTCCTTTAAGGTCTCTCAACCAGAGGATTATTATTGGTTTGTGCTAAATTGATGCCCATTCTTTAAGAAGATTGTCCATACAATCCAAGCCTGCTTGTAATATTTGGTTTTCAAGACGGATTGACTCATCAATAACAATACATCCATCACAATCACCATCGGGAGGCTCGCATTTCTTGCACATTTTATTTAGTATTTTGTTAATTAACCCCTCATCAGCATAGTTATTTATTTTTTCACTTTTACTTACTACCATATCTCCTCCTTCTTCCCTGCTCCTATTAGTTCTGGTATCATAGTTCTACTGTCCAGTATAAACCCTCGTCTTGATTACAGAATGTTTCGTGAGCGATACTCCTTTTTATAAGGCTTTCACTTTCAACTAGATAGGATTTATAGTCCTGGTATTTAATAGCACCATCCGGCATTACTCCGAAGTTTTCTATTTCCTGCTCTGTCATCGGGCGGATATTAGTCTCTTTCATTTCAGTTCCTCTTGGAGTTCTTGCCACTCATCAACGTCTATACAAATTATTACCGGCGTTCTTCCGTGTGCTGGAACAGGTTGGGGTTCAGCAAAGGCAAATGTCTCCAACAACTTAATCACCTGCCTCGACCTCTCATCTTCGGCTTCTTTGATAGCAGATTTAATACTATTCTTCCAGTTTTCTAACTCCTTTCCGTAGATACCCGCAGGAATAAACCTGTCCACCTCAGCACTCAGTCGTTCTAATGGCATCTTTAAGCCTCCTTAAATTCCTTTAGGAACGAACTATGAAAAACCCGTGTGTAGCTTTTATTCTTTTCTGCCACATATATCAGGTAATCTCCTGGTGCTTGTTCGGTGATTTTACCGCTTGCCACAAACAAGACTGCCTTTTTTGGCTTCTCCCTTTGGGTGGCTCTGTACCATTCATCTGAGAATGTTAGTATGTCCCCGAATTTAATTTTTGGTGTATTCAATCTTCCTCCTTATCAAACCTTCTCCAGTTACCTTTGAAATTATTTTATCCAGAGAAAAGGATGGTTCGTCTACCTCATCACCATACTGGTCGCAGATAATCCATTCTATAATCTTACCACCGCTAGATATGTCCCCTATCTTGGTATTCTTTTTAATGTATGGTCTGAGCCATTCAATAACGGCATTAACTATTGGGTCATAAGTTATATTATTATCCAGCACAGCAATCCTATCTAGTTTAAGAAGCTTTTCCAACTGAGCTTTAGCTACTACTTTAAGTTCTGCGTGAATCTCATCAGTATATCCTTCTTTACTAAGTGCCAATGATATTTCCCTATCAGTCAGTAGTGCTTCCTTGATTATCTCTTCATTGTCCATCTTTCTTTACCCTCTCCTCAAATTCCCTAGTAGAGTCCGCAGAACCTATCCTGAACTTTGCAGGGCTTCCAGGGTTTTGCTTCTTAATTTCTCCAGTGCTAAGATTGTATTCGTATGTATTTCCCCTTTTATCTGTTCTCTTCTCTTTTGTATCTAAAAAATCAAATAGACCCATTATTTCATCACCTCAATCCTATCCCAATCAGGTTCACCAAGTCCTGTGCCTTTACACTTAGGGCAATCCATAGAACTAATCCCCCATCTCATTTCATTTAAAGAAACTCTACCCATATGACAATCGGAGTTACTACAAGGTGGTGTTATCTGTTCCAACAAGAGGGCTAACCTGGAAGGGACTTTGCCTATGCCATCGCACCTCTCACAAGTAGCTTTATCCATAGCTGTGCGGTCATATCCCCATCCCTCACACTCAGAGCAGGTATCCTCCATAGGTGGGTGTAAGAGTTCCAAAAGCTCCCCAACCATAGCAGACTCAATATTATGCCCTATTATCTTAGCTATCTTTTTTCTCATTTGCTACTCTCCTTGAGTTCTTGCCTCTTTTGTTTGATATCCGCCTCTATTGTTTCTAGCATCATTATCTCCTTTAGTAGGGGTCAGGGCTGGCGTTCTGTTCTGATTACCATTAAACCGTCGCTTCACGGACACCCTGTACCCCTTACCGGGCTAGTCGGGGTCTTTAAGGCTTCGCTTGTTGTTGGCTACTACATTTCCCTCGCCGTGAACTTTCGTTCTCAATATGAGGTCTGCCAGGGCCCCTCGCCAACTGCTCCACCCTATCAACCCCTTTCACCCTTACCAGCCCTTGACCATCTCTATCAGTGTCAACTAAAAGCTGCCTTAATTGAGTCCGTCAGTAGCTGGCTTGCTGGCTCGGCACCGCTCGCCCTATCAACGGCTACACTTCCCGATATTCAGGACACCAGCAATCTTTATTCTATTGGATACTCCTTTAATTAGATTTAACTGTCTCAACACCCGGGTCCGGTGGATGGCACCAGCCACATACCCACTCACCAGGACTTATAAAATTTAATGTTTGCCTCCGCTCTCTCCACCACCAAGGAGTAGGGCGGTCCCAACATCCATGCCGATGCTTTGGAGCCGGCGCCTTCTCTTTCAACTCTGCACCATGTGGCCGTATTTCCGGCCGCCATAATCTTTCCTGAAAATCTCCTGTGGAGTGCCTTCGGGCTGGATATCCTGGTTGACATAGACTAATGATTTATAAGCGCCTTTTTTCTTCGTTCCCTCAATCCAGCAAGCAATTATCTGGACAGGAGTGAATCCGCGGACAATCATCGTCTTAACAGCCTTCCCCTCAATCCCATAATTGGGTATCGGGTCCTGTTTGACCTTATCAGGGTAATTATAATATTCGTGAATAGCGTCAAATACTATAGTAACAGGGGAAGGGCTTGCCCCTTCTTTCTTCTCTGTAGTAGTTTCTGTTGTAGTCTCTGTAGTAGTCTCTGGTAATGGTTTGACGTTCCGTGCCACATGCACCTGTCGCTTCTTGACAGTAGGCGTGACGGATTGTGCCACGCCACCTGACGTATTTAGTAATGAATTGAGCTTGTCATAATCTATTCTATACCACTTTGTGTTATCGCGGGCATCCTTATTATATTCCCCGACTACTATTAATCCTTCGTTCTCCAAGCCCTTGATGTGCCACCTGACGCCTCGTGGTGTTAGCCAGGGGAATTGCGCTGCCCATTCGGTATATGAATTGTAAATCCAGACATAACCATCAATCTCATGGCCGGAGATACCTAGCCAATATTGAATCTGCTGGAGAATAACAGCCTTGTTCAAATCCAGCAACTTCGCCAGAGTCGGCAAAGCCTGAAGCGGATGTTCGTTAATGAGTAATTTACTACTCTCAGGCACTAATCCCCCCTCTGAACTATCAAGAATATCTGCTGCCTGGAAATACCATGCACCCTACCCAATTCAGCCATGTTCTTAATCTTGTGAGCGTGTTGATAGCGGATGTATTCGTTCCGGTCATATACTCCCCTTGCCTTCTCCCAGAGGATGCTCCGCTCTTTCTTGCTTAATTTACTCATATATTTATCTTATCATTTGGTTAATACTATGTCAAGGGTTTTGACTACAAATTAAGAGTCATTACCGATTGAGAACACCTTTTGGCTGCTATCTCACAATACTTTTCTTCTATCTCTATGCCTATACATTGGCGGTTTAATTTCTTTGCACACACGGCGGTTGTGCCAGAGCCGAGGAATGGGTCAAGGATTAAATCATTTGCCAATGACCACCCATTCAATACCTTCGCCACAAGTTTATCAGGGAATAGCGCTGAATGCCCCTTGATATTTCCTTGTCCACCTCTTCCTATTCTCCAAATATCAGACATTGTCCCTCTGGGGAAATAGCTTTTATTGAAGGTTCTGCCGGCCGTTCCATCGTTTTCTAAAATTAATACCAGCTCTGAACCCCTATTCATAACGCCTTCGTGCATAGCTGGTTGGCCTTCTCCTTTATCCCATATAGCAATATCTTTTATCGCCTTATTAAAATCGCCTATTAACCGAAACCACGCCTCTTTGCTACCAGTTACGATTTGCACATTAATAAAAGAAATTGGAGCGAGCCGCAAATATTCATACATCATAAATCTATGGAAAGAATAATACTCTTCAATCGTGAGAGCATCTGAAAACTCAGAATATTTCTTGCTAAAATGCTCACTCCATTCACGCTCTGTATATTCTCCATTACGGATACGAGTTCTCATATTATAAGGTGGAGAAGTCAGCACCAAATCCACCTTATCTAAAGTAGGTAGTATCTCCCGACAATCTCCGTGATAGATAGTTACCCATTCATCTTGATAATATGGCTTATTCAACTATTTTCACCTTCTTACATTCTAAAGGAAAAGGGCACTCAAGGCAAAGCGACTGCTCCCCAAGGAATAGAGTGGCCGTAGAACAACCGCTGTCAGGATAGGTATAATTCTCAGAATCAGGCATACCACTCTTCATGACACCCTCTCTATGATTCATACCAGGCGGCGCCCCTTGTTTAGTAACCATTTCAGCTCCTTTTAATCGACCTTCTTAAAACTTATTACCCACACCCAGGGATTGCTCTCCCAATCCCCTCTCTTGGCATTGATGGAGTCCCATAGTTCGGCGAAGTTAGATCTGAATTCCTCTGTCTGCCAGTTATCAACAGAGTAGCTTTCACCATATCGGTCTGGAATAATAATCCGGTCTCTTTCATTTTGCCTCCTTTTTTCCATGAGAACGCTGTGTGTCGTAGATTATCCGTTCCCGTAGGTATTCCCCTACACTTCCCCATCGACTACGCTGTCCGTTAATCCTGTTCGTCAGTGTAAACACCACCTCGTTAGGTAGCCGTATCGACACCACCGTCGTCGTTTTTGATGCCATTATGAGCCTCCCTTAATTCGGGGTTATTTTCAAACAGTTCCGGGTGTTCTTGTTCTCTTAGTCCGGGTTTCTTTTCATATTTCTCATGGCAGGGATAACACTCAATCAGGCAGTTCTCCCGGGTGGTCTTTCCTCCCCTGGACAACGGGATGATGTGGGATAAGGATAGACCGCGGATATCCCCATTACCAAGACAAGTCTGACAATGAGGGTATTCCATCTCCGCTATCAGTTCCTTCTTGAGCTTGATCCGCAAGGCCAGCTCCTTCGTTTGTTCCTTACTGACCTTGCGAATCGGCGACCTTTTCAGGCCGTTCCACTTCATAGTTCTATATCACTCTCTACTTCTTTGTGTAAAAGATTCTATTATAGGATGTCCACCAAAAGTCGAAGCCCTCATCCTTTTCACTATGGGTAAGAATTAACCACGTCTCTTTTACCATCAACCATAATCTTTGCCACCAATAGAGGTGATACCAACGATAGAGGAAATACAACCTAGTAATATCCCTTGAGGTTAACTCCCGCCCGTATATTCTAACATCTCTTATTGCTCCCTGGAAGTAACTTTCTGCCCTATTCATTTCCTCGCCTTTCACCATATATTATCTGATACTTACCACTTGATGTCTTAGGGTGTGATTGGCTCTTCATGCAGCTTCTCCCAGGCTTCGGTCAGATTTAACTTCGTGAGGTCGTCGCCTTCGGTCAGTCCCCACTTTTCATGGGCTTGTTTTCGAGTTCCACCTTCCTTCTGGTAAGCCATGAGTAACTCCCCGACATTCTTGAATTCCTTATATTTATCCTTTTCTGGACCCCGCGGTTCTAGCTTGCCTGTACGAAGGTCATGAAAATTGGGATCAGGTGCACCGGCTAGGAAGTGGCGATCCGCCCAATCCAGTGCTCCGTCCAAGACCTTGTCAAGTTTAGCCTTTAACTCATCACTCCTTGAACGCATCAATTGGAATTGCTCGGTACTAGCTAATTCTATAATCCCCTTGAAAGCGGTCTGAACCTCGAAACTAGTTCTCTCGATGCGCTGCTTCTTCTCCCAATCTTCCTTTGCCATATCCGACTGAGCTAGCCCGGGAGCCGGGGTTAAAGAAACTGCTTTTGCCTCTAAGACCTCGAACTTACTAATATTAACATGTCTCCCTGATACCTTCGGTTCCACATTCAGCCTTGTTCCTTTGCCGAAACCCTCAAAGGCAGCGTCAAAAGAGGTCATTTCCTCACCACCTTCACCGAAGACAACATAGAATGGGTTACCTCCTTCTTTCTTTGACATCTTCTTTTCTACTCGATTTATTATCAGTTCTTGCATTTTATCTACTCCTTTTACCTTTTTATTTTACCTGCTTCGGGTGGACAGATGAGGTTTGTTGTAGAATTCGATGCCCGGTATTTGCTGTTTATCCTGGGACTGCTTGGCGATGGCGTTGAGTATTACCTCATTCGGGATCATATATTCAGGCGGAATCAGCTTCCGGTTGATCTCCCTCCACTTCCAGTGAGCGACCTTACTGGCCATCCCGATATCTGTCCGGACACGCGCCTTCTCCGGAGCCGGTTTGGGAACTTCCTCCAGGGAAACGGTATGCTCCCCGGTCTGAATTTCTTGGTCCTTTGCCAGCTGCAGGGCATCGGCTTCAATCCGCTCCGCTTCCTCTCGCTGCCGGGTAACTTCCTTGCCATAACCTAGAATCGCTCCGGCGGTAAGTCGGTCGGCCTCCTCGATAGGGTCCTGGAGTTGCTTGAAAAAGTCTCGAATCTGGGCCGACTCGGCATTTCCCGGATCTAGATATTCCTTCCGCTTGGCCTCGATGGCCTTCTTAGCATTCCGGATCAGGATAAGGTCCTCGCTGGCGCTTTTCTCGCTGGTAGGGCTGTTCACCACCCGTCCACCGGCAAACTCCAGAAACCGTTTAGCTTTTTCCACCAGAAGCTGGACCGCCGAGTCCATGTCAGGAATAAGCTCACCTGTATGGACGTCACGAACCAATCCACGTTCCGCCTCTTCCTGTTCAACCATCTTCGACCCGGACGGTATAGTCTTTACCTTGTCCCTGAAGGCCTCTATCTCTGAATCTGGTACATCTACCGCGGCAACCTTCGCCTTTCTTGTAGTGCTCCTCATCGGCACAATGACGATATCACCCACCTCCAGGCGGTCAACCGAGTAATAGGTATATTCCTTCCCATCATGGTATGCGCCGGGGATATCAGTTAGATAGACTACCTTGACGATAAACGGCCCGGAAACGCAATTCTCTATTTTGTTTTTATCAGAGCTGTCTATCTTAATCCCTAGCCTTTCCTCATTATCCAGCTTTTGATTGACCCTCTCCCTGAGACATTCCTGACACCCATCAATCAACTTGAACTTACCGTGTACACATTCTCCATATCCAGGTCCCATATTCACACCCCTTTTTTTAGCTTAGTCCTTTGTTAAGGGTTTGTCAACCACCTGTTTCCTCTGCCCTTATTTGTCCTATGGTGCGTTGCCATTCTTTGTCATATTCTTCAACTATTACTCGTCTAGAGTCATCTGCCCGAAAGGATACATCGCCAACCTCTAGCCCATTACTCAAAGTAAACTTAGTTCTATGACTGAACCCATACCAAGGCTCTATTTCATCTGTTGGGGGCAGTTCCCACGGTATATAAGTACCACACCTGTTACCATTATAAAAATGTCCAGTAATAAGTAATCCGTGCCTACCTCTCTCCACTTTATCAACAGTGACAATATCACCTTCATAATTAGTTATCTCATCCCCTACTCCATCATATTTATCCCTACCTCCTCTTTATTCTCTAGCTAATTTAACAGCTTGTTTGTGTCCCTCTTCGGCCTCTTCCCAGGTAGAATATCGTTCTTGATGCTGGTCGTGATTACCACCGAAAATCATTGTCTCAAATAGTATTGGCTCACCATCACCGTAGTTATGGTCAAGGCCGAGAAATACAGTAGATACCCTTGTGCCATTAGGTAGGACTGTCTGGGCTACTCTTCGGTTCTCTATCTCGAAGTTCTTTGCCCATTCGATTAAATCCTCAACAAGTACAGGTGTATGCCCCTCGAGCATGTATTTACCGGTTCCCATTTCTTAATTCTCCTTATTAATTTCTTTCTCCCCGAACACCTTGCACAGCGGCAAGATGATAAAGCAGTGAGTCCTCAGAACCTACATTTGTATATTCTCAGTTTGATAGCCTCTTTATCGTGCATTTTCCTTCACTCCCAGATTCCGATAGATTTCTTGCCTCATCTTTTCTCCGACATAGTGGGCCCATCTCTCCCAGAGCTTCTTAGTCTCGTTCCTTCTATTGACCGCCCTCTGCAGTTCTGCCTCGAATAGTTCCATATCTGACAACATTATTCACCTCTCGCTTTTGTTTCACAGTTGGGGCAGGTATAGTGGGGTTTAGCTTCCTTATCCCAGTAGCTAAGGTGCATCCAGTGTCCGCATTGAGGGCATATCATTGTTTCTCCTTTTTTAATCCGAATGCTTCATAATATTGCTCGTCCAGCTCCGGGAACTTCGCCCGGCAGTCCGGACATACCCGGGCCTGCTCCGGATGGGCAACGGTCAAACAAACCTCGTACTTCTCGCCGCAATTCCGGCAATCATAGGTACGGCACCGACTCCGCTCGCCTTCCAGCTTTTCACGCCTCATTTAACCAGGTCCTCCGCTTCCTGTAGCAGGATGGCCTTCGATGCTTCCATCTCCATCTTATTAGCTCTGGCTAGGACCGGGCATTGAGAAGGGTTTAACAGATTGCACTTTTTATTACATCCTAGTTCCACGCAACCCAAGTCTGGTATCAATCCGTATTCTTCTATGTCCATTTTTCTCTTTCCTCCCTTTAATTACTTCGACTTGCCTCGACTTCACTCGGCACAGGTCGCTCAGTACAAGTTACTTAGTGTTGGGGGTTATTTAAAAAATCCTATCCCTTTTACCTCTTTCTTAAAGTCCAGGATAGCCCTGATAACCTTTCCTGTCTTGTTAGACTTATCAAATAAGTTCTCATCCCGCCAGAGTGTCGGGTCTAGTAACGGCCCTATGGCTTGTTCCCGGCTCATGTCTCTCAGCATAGAAGTCAGCACTTCTTCCTCTATGGAGTTCATTACTCGGCACAGCTCCGTTAAGTTGTTGGCGCAATCCTGTATCTGCTCCTGCGTAATCTCGTTTTCCATATCCTTTAGTACCTCCCTTATGAATAGCTAATCCTTCAGATTTCTGATAGCCTCAAACCATTCTGGCGGACTACAATCCGTATCGTTAAAACCCATGCCATAACACCCGTTACCGTACTGCCTATAAAGCGGACACCGTTCCTTACATTCACCCCTGCCTAACGTATACTCACACAGAGGGCAATTCAAGTCATAACCCTTATTAACCCACACCCTTCCTACTCCGCTCTGCAGAAATTCATCCTTACTTAGTCCAGACTTCTCTATTTCTCTTCCCAGTCTCTTGCATTCCCTTATTGCTTCACGCTTAGTCATTTTTACCCTCCCTTATTATACTTTAGGCTAACGCTTGAGTTTTTCGGCTGGTATCCTGTTGAGCATAAACATCACATACAGATATAAGGCTCTCCTGTTCACATCATCAGCCCTGACGTTGGCTTCAATCAAGTCGTTGTTTACTACTGCTGTCAGGAAACTTCCAAGCGGTCTGCCCTCAGTAGCCCACTCATGCAGATGCTCGCACATCGTAGTGATATGTTCCAACTCATCAGGTGCGAAGTGTGTATCGGGTATCAAACCTTCGGCGTTGTCCTTGACCCATTCTTTGGTAGTCATAATATAGTTACTCCTTTCCTTTATTAACCTTCAGTTCTAATCTAGCTAATTGCCTTATTTGTAGTAATTACTTGGCCGTTATTCCGATAACCCAGTACCTTACGTTTTCGGAAAAGTGGTAGTTCCGGTTTTAGTCTTAATTCGGCGTGTCTCTTTCGGTGGCAGTTATCACAGAGAATAACCAGATTTCTTTCACCGCAACCGCCATATAATACCGGTTTAATATGATGGAGTATCAGGACATTCTTGCCCCACCTACCACTAAGTTTTACTTTCTTATTACAATCATGGCAAGCATAAAGTTTTCCCTTAATCAGTGAAGCTCTAACTCTACTGGCAAGATACCGTTCCTGATAGTTCTCATCACTAATAAATAAGAAGCTACTTTCCACGCTTCACATTCCAATAAGGGCTGTGGCAACTTGGACAAACCTTGACTTCATCTTTTCTAGGTATCCAGGTATGCGGACACCTGAGACACTTCAACTTCTTCATATTTACCCTCCATTGACTATAATGATACAGTATAATCAATTACCTGTCAATACCCTAGCCAAAACTGTAACAATAGAACATATGGGCTAATTATCTAAACAATCCCAATATAACGACCTCACCAAATCGATTTCTAGCCCTATGAAAGGGAAAAGCCGATAAGATATACCTGTGAAGCCACGCCTGCCTGATTCCTCTAGCCACATCGCCAGAGAACCTTATATTCATTGATTGACCAGGGCGGTATTTGGGAGACAAAAAAAGAGAGCCCCCCTTCCCTTTTAAGGGGGAAGAGGGCTTTAGTTGATTTAGTATGGAATTAAAGTCAGCCTCCAAATAATGCCCTGATAATTGCCGCTATCTCAGGAGCATATTCCTTACCGAAAAATGAGGTTCCGAGAATGGCTGCCAGGATAATATAGACACCCCTCTCGTTTCTCTTTGACCGGGCATCGACAGCACTAAAATGTTCTGCATGCCAGAGTCTGAACCATAGAGGTGCCTTGCCATTGAGTTCCTTCGGTGGCTTCTTGAACTTCATGCCGACACCTCTTTCAGCTTTTCGATTTCAGCGTTGATAATATCTATCTCAGTAGCTAAATCTCTAGGTGTCTCCGGAACAGACAGTAATCCTTCGCTTATTAATTCGGTCTTCATATCCTCCCATACCTGACAATGTTGAGCATCGAAATCCTCTTTTGATATGGCTTTATCCTGATAGTATTTCTTACTCAGACTGTCATGTAATTCCGTATATTTTACCTTGATTTCATTTTCTGTCATATTGGACTCCTTTGTTATGATGCTGGCCAGTATGCAATAATATCAATAGTAAAAGCCCTTGCTGCTTCAGTTCTCCATTCTATGACTCCACTAGCATCAGTGGCCACCAAGAATACATTGTGTATTCCACCAAAGCCAATTCCATCTATGGCCGCCAAACTGACAGAGCCGGCGCAATAATCAGGTGTCTGGGTACTATAAAATTCGTCGGTATCACCATTCTTGCGGAAGGCAACAGACTCCACTGAATTATTATTATGCGAAACTTTTATCATTACAATAGATAATTGTGCGCCTATCGTGCCGGATAAGTCCAAGTCTGTCCATGCAGTAGGACTTGCCGCATTATAAACCTCTGTCTCGGCAACCACCGGTCTTAAAGCTAACACATCAGCCGCTAATATCTGTGCACCTGTAACTATTGGCATAATTCACCTACCCTATCGTTAAAACGTAATCAATCGTGACGTCATATGCAGCTAAAGAGTTATCGAAGCTCACCAGCCACCTGGAGAACATGACCCCGGAATTCTCACCAGCTCCAGCGGTCGAGGACCCGAATATCCCGGCCTCTTCAATCGCTAAAGTAGACTGAGCCGCGGTAAAGAATGTTGACAAAGTGATTTCATTGACAACCCGGGTCAGGGAAGTGATGGTCTTGCGCATAGCAGCACCACCGCCTTCATCCACTAGCTGAGTCTGTCCTATAGCTGGGGCAGTGTTATCAGACCCAAGAGCACAATAAGTTAGACCAGTTTGCGATGGAGCACCAGTATTAATAGCCCAATCGGCAATTAATTCCTTGCCAACCGTTACGATAAGATTATCAACCTGGATTCGCTTGAATACCTTATCGGTCCCTTTGTAATAAGCGGTCAGGGTACCTCGGCCATAGAGTTTTAATCCCTCTTCTTTATATGTTAATCGTTTCATATTCTCTCCTTATGCCCAAGTAGCAAAGTCCCAAAGTGCATCAGCATCATCCCAATCATAGTCTTCAGTTAAATGTTCGGTATCCGCTACCACCTCTGCCAAATCTAAACCCTCATGCCTCAGAACGTGTAACGCACCCTGAGTCGGCGGCAAAGCAATGTATATAGTATGGTCAGGCGGGAAGGCATCAGTCCTGATGGCAGTCGCCTCAATCAGTGTCAATGATTCTATCTGTTGCAGCAAGGCAAGTAATTGACCATCACCAACAGCTAAGGTCAAGTCCTGCCGGACTAAAATATTCAAAAAGAACTTAGCCCAGGAGCCTGTCACCGGACCGACTATACAAGTCACCAAATAACGGACATCTTCACCGACTGCTGTGATATTAATTGATTCAATCAGCATCTCGGTAGCAGATAAACCGAATGGAGCATAAGTAACTTCCTGGAGTTGGCCAGGGAGTAATCCCCCATCAGTCACTTCATAGGTGAACTTCTGGGCGTCCTTTGCGAAAGTCGTGATTTTAGCTTTGGCCGATGCGTTCTGAGAGGCTGAGGTTTCATGTTGCGCCTCTGTCACAATCGTCTCGACAATCCCGCTAGTTCCATCCAGAGCAGCTACGGCTAAGACTTGAGAATGGTCTTTGGCTAGTGATATAAGAGGGTATTGGCCATAATAGACAACCGTCAATGTCCTAGTAGCGACTGGCGCCACGGCGGTCAGGATAACCGGATCACCTTTGCTCCAGTAATAATCCTTTCCTGTATCAATCCCCTTAATGCCAATCGTGCCAGCTCCGAGAACCGAATCAGTAATACTGGTCGGCACTAAAGCAGGTGGATAGCCTAGCGCAAAAGACTGTAAAGTCCCATCTCCGATAAAGACTTCCGTCTGCTCAACTGTTAAACCCTTACCCCCCTTCACATATTGAGTATTCCGGTAAAATGGGTTTTCATCGGAAAGATGAGCAGTGCCTTTGATTGGCCGATAAACTACATTATCAAGGTTCCAGGTCGCTGAATAAGTCGAACGGTCAACGAAATAGAGCTTTTTGTCGTTATCAATCCTCCAGACATACCCGGTCAACTCCTGCAAAGCATTGAAGGCTTCTGTCACCGATACATAGTTAAAGATGACAACACCCAGAGTAGGGCCAGTCTCTATAAGCCCTTCGGTAACTCCCTCTGCCACCAAGTAATCAGTCAGTATTTCCTCAACTATATATTCCAGAGTTCGCCCAGCAACAAATGCCTTAACGACTAACCTCTTATCGGCTAAGTAATTCCAGTCAATGCAGTTTATCGTGTGATACAATCCACCATCGGGAGCCATCGGGACTTCCTCTGGGTAATCAATTACTCCGGAGAAAAGTACCCCTGAGTCGTCCGATATGATGACCGGTGTCCATTGAGGATACGAAGCGGTCCCGGCAGTATCGGGAACTGCAAAGGTAGCAATGCTCCGCTCTTCTATGATATGGTCAATATTTATCGATCCCTTAACGACATCAACCGAGACACCGCCAATGGTTACCGTCATAGCGGCCATTAAATCTTCACCCCTGTTTTCTGCCTGACCTTACTGACTATGGCATTGGCTATTTTATTAATATCAGCATCGTTTCTCACGTAGAAGTTATTGCCTGTCACAGTTACTCCGCCAATCATCCCGAGTTTGCTCAATGGAATAACCGCCTCGGGGCCTTTTTGGGCTATAGTAGTCAACATCGGCTTCATAACTATGCCACCGGTAGCAAGCTTGTCAATTTCTTGTTGTGCAAGAATATCTTTTGACCTTTGAGTTAGCCCTTGCGTTGGAGTACCACGTTTCCCTATTTCGTCAATATCAACCCCAGGAATCATATTAATAACTTTAATTAAGTTATTAATGACCTCTATAATTCCATTGATAATGGTGTCGGTGGTTCTACCAATACCTCTCATAATTACGTCCCAATCCTTTTGAAGGGCTATACCGGCAGCAGTCCATGCACCAATGGCTAATATTACCAAGCCAATCGGGCCGAGCAGGACAGTGAAGGCAGCTCCCAGAAGTGGCAGCGCAGCTATAAGTCCAGGTAGTATCAATAAGAGCCCTCCCATAAGAGTCAGTACAGTACCGAGAATGGCAGCGCCTATCACTAATACCTTTGTGAGTTTAGGATTTTCCTCAACCCAGTTTTTGATATTTTCAATTATCGGTTTTACACTATCCAGAAATTCCTTCAGTATTGGTAAAAGTACATTACCGATGGATATTGCTATTCCATCACCCGCTTCCTTGAGTTCCTTCATCTGGAAAGATAGACTTTTTCTCATTTCGTCAGCAGCCTCTTGAGCTGCCCCCTCGGCATTGGCCATTGCCTCAAGATCGGTAACAAACGCCTCCGCATTGTCTCCAGTGAGAGCAAGAACGGCCGCACCTGCTTCTATAGAACTGAACATTTCGATTAGCATAGCATTGTTGCCATCGGTAGCATCACGCATGATATTTAACGTAGCAGCTAGCCCTAATTCCTCAACCATGAGCTGCCCTGATTCGTAGCCTAATTCTTCTATGACTTTCTTCATCAAAGTTGTGGGTTTCTGCAAAGCTACCATAGCTTGTCTAAGTTGAGTAGTGGCGACCTTTGTCGGGACACCTTGTTTGGTCATTGTGGCCAGAGCAGCCGAGACTTCATCAAAGCTAATCCCTGAAGCTGCTGCGATAGGCGCTACATTAAACATAGCAGCTGAGAGTTCTTCAAAGGTAGTCTTGCCTCCCTTGACTGTAGTAAACATCAAGTCGGCAACCTTCTGTGCATCGGACATCGGTAACTTAAAGGCATTGATAACAGTTGTAAGACCATCAACTGCGGTTTCTGTATCTGTTACACCCCCGATAGCAGCCTCCGTTGCGATTCTCAGGAACTCAAGGACGTTTTCCTTTGGGATTCCTGCTGATATAGCCTGGTATAAAGCCTGAGCCGATTCAACCGCATCAACACCCAAATCAGTAGCAAGAGCCTGTACTTCACCAGAGAAAGCCATAAACTCTTCCTGAGATAGTCCCATCATAGTATTAACTTCACGCATGGCACTCTCAAAGTCAGTAGCGGCTTTCAAGCTCATGCCTAACCCAGCTAGGATAGTTCCACCCGCGGCTACCATACCAATGCCAATAGCTTTCTGATGTTTTTTGATGGATGCGCCGATACCCTTCATAGATGCGTCAAAGTCTCTTTTATCCACACCTAATGTTAATACGGCATCGCCTAAATCAATCGCCACGTTTTACCTCAATCATATTACTTGCTTTTTGAAAAAGTGCTTTATCAGGTACCCTCGTTTCACCCGACGAACGGCTCTTTATAGCATCAACCTCCCTTCCCTTCCGCTCCACCAGCTTCTCTACCATGAGATTAAATAATTCATCTGTCCAGTTATTTATGATATAGTCTGGAGTGATATGCCACTCGGACATCAGGAATTCAAAAGCCCCGCCTATTGCGATATGTGGCTCATCACTTTCGGAAGGCTTGATACTAAAGGGAAGGCTACCTTGACTATCTCTTCAAATGCCTTGGCCATTTCGGTGTCTGTCGCTATATTTTCAATCTCATCACGATCAAGGGCTTTAGCATAATCGAAGAATAAATCAAGTACTTGGTCAGGCATTGTGACCATAAGTTTAGTTAATACATCCTCGAATGCTTCGGTGTTCTCGGTATTTGAGACTGTTCCTACCATCTCAGGTAAAGGTGCAATTAGACCAATAACCTTCTTACGCCATACCCTTGAATCCTTGATAACAAGGGGGGCAATTTCATAACTCTTGCCCCCCAGCATCACTTCTATCCCCGCTTGGGATACTATGTCATCTTCAGTTCTCTTTTCCATATTCACTCCTTTTAATCAGTTATTTATAGAGCGTTATCGACTATCGTGACGGCTGCATGGCCAGCAGTCTTCAGAGCCTGGAAGGTCACCGGAACCACGGTCTTCTCGCCTTTCTTGTAGGGCATACCGACTGAGCCGGTGGCTGTACAGGACGGTATCGATATCTGCCTACTAAAACCAGCAGGATTAGTGCCGGTCAGGATAAGCTCCATCTTTTTGATAGTGCCGGCTCCAACTTTCAGAATACTGCCGGAGAGCAAGCTCCCGGCCATGGCCACGTCCATATTATAGAGAGAAGCCTCTGCCATATTACAGGTAACCTCTACAGTCTCTTTGGTTAGTACCCGATCAATAGGGACTGTTTCTTCCTCGACCTCAATATCGGCTGGATCGGCTGTATAGGTCATAGTCACACCGTCTTCGGTATAACCAATCTCCGTTGATGGAGCTGATAAGCTGAGTCCTGCGGTGACCGTATCGCCTGGCTCGATAGCATAGACCACGCCATCAATTACCACGCTGTCAATAAAAACATGGCGGTCCCAGACCGTCTCCCAGAGTTCTAGCCGGACCCGGGTAAGTGTCCAGGTAGCTATTCCTGTAACGGCGTTCTGTAATGGCGCAGAACCTTCAATTGCGGTTACGACCCCAGAAATTGCCGCCGGCGCAAAGTTCGAGAATGAGCCATCCAGCTCACTCCATCCGCCATAATAGCAGGTATCGGTATCAGCCAGATCACGAGCTAACCAAACACCTGTCCCCAGTACAACGGCAGCCGTGGTGGTGATATCCACCCAGGAATCGGAATTAGGGTCTTCAAAGCGAAACTCCATGACTTCCCAGTAAGCCGCCTCTGTCATTAGCTTCCTGAAATGAGCATATCCCCATTTCAGAGTCTGGTCCTCGAAGTCCTGAATAGTTTGAGCTAAAGCATTCCCTGAAGCCGTGAATTGGATATGGGTACTCCCGTAGCTCCCTTCGATTGCAGGCTTAGATAATTTTGCTGAGTATGACCCGACAAACGCCTGCTCATCGGACCACTCCGCCTTTGCACCAGTGGGCGAATGCCCAAGTGCTAAAGTCGCCACCCCTGTTAATACCCTTGATATTACTCCTGGCATTAGTAAACACCTCCTGATAAGAATTTCTGCACCTTTAAGTCATGCGCTCTTTGCCGGGATTCAATCTGCTCTGGAGCAAGCTGCACTTTCTTTATTGACTTTTCCGGCTTTACTACCACCTCTTCCTCTTTTTTCTCGTCCTTTTCTGATACCATAGATAACCTCCTTAATATTTGAATAATCCCAAGTTGAGTCCGTGACCTTTACACAGACCGCTTTCTCTACCGCTGTACGCCAAAATTAGCTTTTCATTACTCTGCCCTCACCATTATATTAAAGAATGTCATAACCCTGAAATAATCCGGCACCTCGGTGTCTACCGAATCAACTCCCTGGACTTCTTCCTCGGCTCCCATAATCTCATGAGTTAAACTGTAGACATTGCCAGATGCCCAGATTGAACCAACCCCTGTCCCTCCGGTCACTACCCAGTAAGTGGCAGTTAGGGCACCGGTGATTGGCTTATTCCTGTTATTAGAAATATGGGATAATATGCAAGCATAATCGTTCCCATCAGTACCGACCACCACCGAAGGACTGGCAACTGATATATTCTGAATACCCTGTAGCGCATCATATAAAGCTCGGTAAATTCGCCGAGCCTCCATCATACTATCAGCCCAGCAATCGAATTGAACCGAGGGATTGACTATCCCCGGAATGTAAGACGTTGACAACCCACCTCGGACGAAATAACTGACGGCTGGCAAGGTGCCCTTCTCAGGTATTCGGGGTGTATGTATCCGGGTCCCGACCAGACCAGTCAAACCGGTCTTTGTCTGCAGATAAGTGTTGATAATCGTATTGACATCAGCTATTGCCATTTGACAAACATCCTTTTACGGTTTATAGTTTGTTGTAAAGGAGTAAAAATGAAAAAGCCTAAATATTGTCCGACTTGTGGAACACCCCTATTTGAGCTTACTGGGGAAAGCATACTTGGCAAATCGATAGGCACTTGCCCAATACATGGGAAGTGTATCATGGGTCCACCATTAAGAGTCTGCCTAAGTGGGCATGTTGTAGAAGTATTATCTGAACCATCTTTATCCTAAATGCGTCTTTTTTGTCAATAACCTCTCCCGAGATGAGTCTTGATGTTCTTCGGCAATTTCTTAATATTCTTATCCAGAGCAGGTTTCATATAAGGTCTGGCAGCCATTTTGACTGTTCCTGTTTCCAGATAACCCCCATAACCCGATGTGGAATAAACCGCCCCTTCCATCTTGCTATCATCAACAATTCTCTGAGGTTCAGCATCTTCACCTTGCTTTACAACTCCCATCCCTGACACTTCAGAAGCTATAGAACGAGCATTGTGCCCTGTTAGCCAAGCCCCAACTGCTTTAGCGTTTTTAATGGCATCTCCATGAATATCAACTACTGTATCTCGTATGCCAAGCTGAGTAGCCCTCTCCATAACACGGATAACTTCTTTGTCCTTGAGATTGACTGTCATACTTGCTGTTATCTTCATCTCGATATCCTCAGCCAAACTTGCTTGTGATGAGAACCCGATCCGTCCGCATATTCCTCCACCAGAAGGACTTCATAAGTCAGGGTATCAATAACAACCATGTCCTGCTCGATTATGTCGATATCCAGGGCAAACAACTTATAATCAGCTATGACCAATTCGGCCCCGACCTTTATCTCTCGACCTCCGGCCGTTGTTAGACGGCAAGCCTGGTCGGTCAGATTATCCGCCCAGGTCAGGGTCTTATTTCCATATCCGTCCGCAACGCCCTCGGTGAACCGCCGGGTGGTCATGGTATTTATGAGTAACGAGGTATAAGACATTATTCCTCCGACTCGATAAAATCAATAAAGGACTGTAGCATGGCAATAGCATTCTGTATATGCTTCACATTCTGAAACGATGACGGAAGGAATAAGAGCCCTGTACTTTGAATCCCCTTGAGCGTATTCCTTTGGTTGAGTTCCGTATGAGCCATCTCAAGAATATAGTCAACATCGAGGACCTTTAATTCTTCTGCCATCTAATCTTCCTCCACGGTAATACCAGACCCTGCGGTCAAATCCATCTCTGCCCACGTTAGATAAGGAGTGGCGTCATCCTCGGATTTATATTTCTTAGCCAGAGCCATTTTAGTTTCAGATTCCTTCTTACTATAGGAATAGTCACCTATCTTCTCTGAGGTTAGGGTATCGGTAATAGCACCAGCCCAAGCCTCCAGAGCATAGGAAGCTGCTCCTAGTAAAGAACCCGCCATATCTAAGAAGACTTGTATCTCTTCATCGG